>Ga0209577_10000531_pt1 | contig 38697 bp, 34 predicted proteins | sample GraSoiAngelo_109_FD_185874 | JGI IMG/M metagenome (GOLD analysis project Ga0209577, IMG submission 185874) | Grasslands soil microbial communities from the Angelo Coastal Reserve, California, USA - 14_0903_12_20cm (SPAdes) (version 2) | ecosystem: Environmental > Terrestrial > Soil > Grasslands... | reverse complement strand
CGGGAATGATTCGCCCGAGGTCCATCCACAGCCGAATCATTCCCGCCACGAATGGGCTCGCTGGGATGCTTACATCTACACGGATGATCCCGACTCGCTCTACGCGGAGTTCCTAGGTAGGGGAGTCCCCATGCATCAGGAACTGGCCAATACGCACGATGGACTCAGGGCCTTCGAGATCACCGATAACAGTGGATATGTGCTCTGCTTTGGCCGCCCCGGCAACGAATAGGATGACTTTTCCACCCCTCAGCCGGGAAGCCGCCATCGCTGCTCTCGAAGAAGCCAAAGCATTTCGTCATCGCCCACCTGGAATGAACCTCCTGCTCGACACCTGCTCGACACCTGCTCGACGATGGCCTTGAAGCGGACAACGGTGGGGAGTATGATGTGCCCCTCCAGCGCTAGGATGCATCCTGCCCTCCACCCTATGTGAAATATCAAAGGGAGGTTCCTCAGTATGCCTATAGCTAGAGAATTCAGCCTCACGATGGACGATAGGCCAGGGATGCTTGGCAAACTCTGCCGAGCACTGGCCGAGCGCAACGTGAACATCGTTGCCGCGCAGTCGTTTCCTTCCAGCGGGAAAAGCCTGACGCGGCTCGTGTTCGACGATCCAACCAAGGCACGGAGCGTGCTCGACAGCGAGCGAGTGACCTACACGGAAACCGACGTTGTTAAGGTAAAACTAGCAAACCGACCGGGAGAACTGGCGCGGGCCGCAGAAAAATTGGGCGACGCCGCCATCAACATCAATTACCTGTACTGTGGAGCCGAGCCAAGCTCAAACGCACCACTCATTATTTTTGGTGTCGCTGAGGTTGGCAAAGCTACGCCGCTGCTAGAGCAGGCCGCTGCCGCTGCCGGTGGTAAGGCTTAACCAACAACAAAGACCAAGCTGCATGATTCCGGGACCGGCACTCACAAAAGCCGGTCCTTTTTTTTCATTAAGCCAGGATGAGGTCGTGTATGGGAGCGCGACACGTCGTTCGCCCCTTCACCGGTTTCCAGGGCGCCAAGGACGCGCGCGGCCACCTGTTCGACGCGCCGCGCATGGTCGGCTTTCCCGCCTCTGCGCGATGATCGCCGTGCTTTCCTTCAACCGCTCGGCGACAGTTGGCGCGACTGGCTCGACCCCTGCACCCGCGCCCAAATCGAACTCGCCCACCTCCTCTGCCGACACGTGCAAAGCTCGCCGCCGCGTGCGGTGCAGGGGACAAGTAATAGCTTTAAATGAAGTAACAAGAAGACATAACCTATCAGGTGAAGATCCAAAAAGATTACCTCTCGAATCTTTTCTCGACAATAGCATCCACACTATGATTGAATCACAAACACCGAGTACGAGTGAGGCATGCTCCCGCCATTCCACATCTTTAAGGTGCAGAGCGACGGCAGCCTCCGCTGGGCGGAAGCTGCAGCTGATCTAGATCGAGCGAAGGTGCGCGCGAAAGCGCTCTTGGCATCCTCGCCGGGGGAATATGTCATTACCAACCTCACCGGCGAAAAAATTTGGATTAAACCACCAGGGAAACAGATCGTGTTTCAGATCGGATACGACGAAAAAGACCTGAACGCAAGAGCCGAGTTGTTTCGTCGATGCGGCCATCACGTCGTATCGGTCCCCGACAACGAATCGGCAAAGCGCGCTCTGGCCGCGATTGACAAGGTCGACGTATTTGTCGTCGGCCACACGGCGCCCGAACCAACGAGAAAAGAGATGGTCGACTGGCTGAAAAGCAATTATCCAAGCGTGAAAATCGTGGCCCTGATTCCCACCGCCAATCGTCAGTTGCCGCGCGCTGATTACAATATCGTGCTGAATGATTGGGACGAGTGGCTGTCTCTCCTTGCTGCCACCTCTAGTTAAGTCCGCGCTCCTTGGCGGCTTTTTTCCGAGCAATCAAAATACGCGGTTTCGGCAGCGGGCTGGTCCGAAGGATGGTGGAAGGACTATTTCGTCAGCACTACCGCCATCCCGCGATTCAAGCCAAGGGTCCGGGCGGCGTTGCCTTTGTTTACACCAATTTCGACAAACCCGCTCGATCCCAGATACGCAAACGGCTCGGCGCCATTGCCTTGCGCAAACGTTTCGACGAAGCGGGTTACGGCCTGGTTTCCGATCTGCAAATTGATCGCGCCGCCGTTGAGAGCGCCTTCTGGCAAATCCTCCTGCCGGAAATTCGTGACCAGGTTGCCGAACGAATCGGTTCGCAGGACGACGCCTTTGAGCGCGCCCTCGGCCTCCTTGGGGCGGGGAAGAGCAAACCGTTTGTAGTCTTGAATTTCCTCGCCCATGCTGGACGGCTGCCAATTCTTTGTAAGCCAGGCCGCCACCGGCGCGAAAATGTCGCGCCCGTGAAACGTTTTGCTGACCGGCTGAAAGTAATAGTGCTCCGCGTTGGCGTGCCGCACCAGGAGATTTTCCGGCTCGCGTTCGTAGATCACTGACAGCACGCCGTTATCCGGCGCGACAAAATATTGATTGCCTGCGCTCACCAGGATTGGCCGGCGCTCCGTGCCCACGCCGGGGTCTACAACCACCACGTGGACGGTCTTCGGCGGAAAATACGAATACGCCGAGCCAATCGCCAGCGCGCCGTCGAGCAGATCAAACGGCGTGACGTTGTGCGTGATGTCCACGATGGTCACATCGGGATTGACCTTGAGGATCACGCCCTTCAACGTGCCGACCAGATGATCGTTCGTGCCGTAGTCCGTCGTGAGCGTAATGATCGGGTTGGCCAAGGAACTCTCTCGTTACTGAAGTTGCGCAATGGGGGCTTGGGAACAGAGTTTGCCCCCGCGCCTTTTGACGCTAACGAAAGCCGCTGCTTGCGTCAAGAATGGACACCCAATGCGTTTGTTCAATTTGCCTATGCACAATGCGGGCACCGGACGGCCGCCCCGACCAAGTCGGGGTAAACAAAAGGGCGTCCCGGCACGCCTGAGGGCTGCGTGAAATTCAGACGTGCCCCTGCTCGGGGGCGCAGGCGTGCCACTCCGGATCGGGATAATGCGTGCGGCAGAACCACTGCCCGCAACGCTCGCAATACTGCTGGGCGCTCTTGTCGCAGGGTTCCTCCACACGCGAAATTCCCTGACAGATTTCTTGTTGAGGCTGTGCGGCCGGTCCAGACATCGTTTCCTCCTCGGCAAGTGAGGTGCTGCCAGGAAGGTCAGCGGGCAGGTATCACCACACCCACTTTGTTGTTCACTCCGCTGCAGGCAATATACACCCGTCCGTCCGCGGTTGCAGCCATATTGCGCACCGCTCCGCCGCCGGAGGGAATGTCGGTGCGCGCCATCGCCTGCGTTTTGGGGTCAAATCGCACCATGGTGTTAGGCTTCACGCCCGCCTCGCTATACCAAACCATCCCATCCGGCGTAATGGTGATCCCGTAAGGCTGTGACTTCGCGCCTCCCGGCGAGGGCCACATTTTCAGCTCGCCGGTTTTTGGATTAAGGCGGCCAAGGTTGCCGCCTTCAAAGTCGGTGAAGTAGACGAGGTCATGATCATCAATGGCAAGCCTGCGCGGCCGCGCGCCTTCGGGCAGCACGTACTCGTGGATGGCCATCGTCTTGGGATCGATGCTCGCCAGCTTGTTGGTGAAGAATTCGCAGAAAAAGGGCACGCCCTGGCTGTTGACTTGCACCCCATATGGATGCGCGTTCGGGGTAGGAACATTTTGTAAATCGATTTTGCTGCTGCGGGGATCCAGCCGCCCGACAAAATTGCCCACTTGCACGAACCACAGGACGCCATCGGAGTCAAAGACCAGCGAGTGCGGGTCCTCGGCCTTCTTGTCGGGCATTTTGTATTCCCTGACTTCGCCAGTGTTCACATCGAGCTTGCCGATGTAGCCCTTGAAGTTGCCCGTGAACCAGATGTTGCCTTCGAAGTCGGCGATCAGCCCGTGAGGGCCGGAATTGTCTACCTTGAGGGGAAATTCCTTGAACGCGCCGCTGGAAGGCTCGAGACGGCCAATTTTGTTCTGCATCTGCTCGGTGAACCAAAGAGCACCGTCCAGGCCTACGGCAGGATCATGCGGATGCGCGCCCCTGGTCGGGACATCCCACTCCTTGATGGTGGCATGCAGGTCTCCAACCGTCAGTTCCGGAGGAAACGCCTTGTCCGGCCGGGCGCCATTGGGCTTCGCCTGAAGCGGCCGAGTCCCAACCTCCGCAGCGCTACGGGACGTAAAGCCCACACCCGTAGCGCACGCCAAGACTAATGCGCCGACCGCACCTATCCCACCGATGGTCTTCCAGTTTGTGTTCAAGAGCTGCCTCCCGGCTGGGACCTCTCCAGAGAGTGCAGCTTACTCCTAGGCGAAGGGGTCTGCGAGAGGAAAGGAAATGGAGGAAGTTGATAGCCGAGAGCCCCGAAGATGGCGGCGAGCGGAAGATTGCGCGCTTATTGCAAGGTTCTGTACACAGCCCCCCCCGGCACCCCGGGTGGGCTTGCATTGTGGTGGAAACAAAGGACTTGGAAATTGGGCAGTCCGTATAATCGTCGGCCAGCGCAATCTCCGTGGAACGAGAGTACCGGCGCAGTGGCACTTGCGTTCTCTTGTGGGGCGTGGCGAACACAGTTAGCGTAATTCGAAAGAGCACGAATGTCGGGTCACACCATTCGAGGTAACTAGCAGCAGTGGCGTGTATGCCCCCAAGCGCCCTCACTTCAGGCATTGTCGTCGACGATGGTCCCTTTCTGTGCAAAGAACTTGCCGAGGGAACTTGTCGAGAAGAGTTTCGGGCGCGACCAGTGGCAAGCCACGGGCTGCGACTTCTTCCCCTACCCCTGGTTCTATTTTGTTTGTTGTGCACAGCGTCGTTAAGAGCCGGTCAGGCTCGCGCACAAAGGTCGGATCCTCCTCTCCTCACCCAAGTGGAGCAGATTCGTAACCTCAGCCCAGAAGAGGCGAATCGCGGCTACCCCGTGCGCGTTCGTGCTGTCGTTACCTACTACGACCTCGAAAAGAATCCGGCCGAAACCGACCTGTTTATCCAAGATTCGACGGCGGGCATTTGGGTAGACTTGGGCAGCGCAAAGCCAAAGGTTCATCCTGGTCAGCTCGTAGAGTTGGAAGGGTTCAGCGAAGCACCGGATTTCGCGCCGCAGATTAGCAAACCCCACATTCGTGTCCTGGGCGAGGCGCCCTTGCCGGAGGCGAAACACGTCACCTTCAACCGAATGGCTTCGACGAAGGAAGACAGCCAATGGGTGGAAGTTGAGGGCATCGTGCACGCAGCGCACAAACAAGAGGATGCCCTGCTTCTTGATGTGGCCGTGGATGCGGAAAGGGTGAGAATCAAGATTCCCAACTTTCTAGGAGCCATGCCAACGTTCCTCGTAGATGCCGAAGTCCGTGTGAGAGGTGTGTGTGGCACGATTTTCAATCAGAAGAACCAGATGACTGGTGTCATCCTGTATACCGCGAGCCTCAGCCAAGTCCACATCGTCGAACAAGCACTCCGGGATCCGTTTTTGGTGCCGTTACGGCCTATCGCGAGCCTGCTGCGGTTTAATCCGCTTGGGGCATCCGGGCACCTCGTCCGAGTGCAGGGAACGGTTACGCTTCAGCAACCCGGGAGGTCCCTTTTTATCCGGGACGGGAACTATGGCCTCTACGTTCACACGGCGGTAGCGACTCCGGTAGGAGCTGGAGACCTGGTGGAGATTGTGGGCTTTCCGGCTGTAGGTGAGTATTCAGCGATGCTGCAGGATGCCGTTTTTCGGCGCACCGGAGAAGGGCCTGTGCCTCAGCCTAATCCAGTCACGGCCACCCAGGCGCTCGGCGGCAGCCATGACGGCGACCTAGTGAGCATCGAGGCACGACTGTTGGAAGGAGCACTCGGTCGCGGGCGGCACACGCTGAACATGCAAGACGGAGATACGGTCTTTCAGGTGGAATTGGAGGATGCGCAGCCGAGGAATCATTTGGAGACTCTGGCGCCGGGAAGCCTCTTCAAATTGAGGGGGATTTGTGTGGTCGGAGCGGATGAAAATCATACTCCTCGGGACTTTCGAATTCTTATGCGCTCCCTGGATGACCTTGACGTGCTCGAACTGCCTTCGTGGTGGACGATCGGGCACCTGAGCACATTGCTCGCTATTCTCGCCGGGCTGGTCTTTGCTTTCATGATCTGGACGCGAGCGCTCAAGCTACAGGTTAGAGAAAAAACGGAAGCCATCCGGCAAGGGCTGGAGCGCGAGACTCAGGCCAGGGAGCGGTATGAGGAACTATTCGAGAACGCCAGCGACATGGTTTTTACCTGCGACCAGCAGGGACGCTTGCACGCTCTAAACAAGGCTGGCCGGAGAATGATTGGCATTGGGCCTGACGAAGAGCTGCAGCTGAGCCTCCCCGAAATCCTGGCGCCCGAATATGCGCCTTTGACGAGCCAGATGCTTCAGGTAGCGAGTCAAGAGGGGCAAGAAACGCATGAAGTAGAAATCGTGGGCAGAGGTAAGGTCCGGTTGCGCGTAGAACTGGGGACACGGCCCATCTTAAGAAAGGGGCATCCCGTCGCAATCGAAGGCATCGGCCGAGACATCACGCGGCGGCGAAAACTGGAAGAGCAGCTTCGCCAAGCGCAGAAGATGGAGGCCGTGGGGCGTTTGGCCGGCGGAGTAGCCCACGACTTTAACAACCTGCTGACGGTTATTTCGGGTTGTGGGGAACTCGTCTTAGGACATCTGGATCCTGCTGATGCAAAGTATCGGCATATCTGCGACGTGCTAAAAGCGGCGGATCGAGCGGCTAGCCTAACGCGGCAGCTTTTGGCTTTTAGCCGCAAGCAGGTGCTACAACCGCAGGTGCTGGACTTGAACATCACCCTTGCCAGCGTAGCGAGCATGCTGCGCCGTATGATCGGCGAGGATGTTGAGCTGAAGATCGTTCCGGGCCAAGGACTGGGACGCGTGAAAGCCGACCCAGGAGAAATCGACCGCGCCATTCTGAACTTGGCTGTAAATGCCCGCGACGCCATGCCCCAGGGAGGCAAATTGACCCTGCGCACGGAAAACGTCGGCCTCGACGAGAGTTACGCTCGAGCCCACTATCCCATTCCGGCCGGACAGTACGTCCTGCTTAGCGTGAGCGATACGGGGCTTGGCATGGATGCAGAAACCCAGAAGCATATTTTTGAGCCCTTCTTCACCACCAAGGGCATCGGAAAAGGGACGGGGCTTGGCCTAGCGGCCGTGCACGGCATTGTGAGCCAGAGCCGGGGGCACATCTCCGTTTACAGCGAACTCGGAAGGGGCACCTGCTTTAAGATCTACTTTCCACGAGTCGATCCTGTGACGAAACCCGGCCGAGATACCCAAGTGGACCAACCCGACCAGAGAGGCAGCGAGACGATCCTCTTGGTCGAAGATGAAGCGATGGTTCGGGAATTCACGTTTGAGGTCCTAAAGGAGTCGGGCTACGCAGTGCTTCCTGCGCAAAGACCCGATGAAGCCCTGAAAATCTGTAAAGAATATCCCGGACGAATTGACTTGCTGCTCACTGATGTAATCATGCCCGGTATGAGCGGCCCAGAATTGGCCAAGCGGCTCAGGCCCGGGCGTCCCGAGATGAAGATTCTCTATGTGTCGGGTTATACGGCGGACGCCGTGACGCAAGAGGGGATCTCGGATCCGAATATCGCTTTTCTACAGAAGCCCTACGCGCCGGCAGCTCTCATGCGCAAGGTGCAGGAAGTCCTTATGTCGCCAGCCAGGAACCTTGTGGACGTATCGACGGCCGCTCAGGACAGATAAGTTGAACAGTGGTCGGCGCTACTTGATTTAGAGCAACTGGTTTTACAGGAAGCTTACAAGATGGTTGCGCTAACTCATCGAAAGGGATGGAGATTGCCTGCAAGCTAGGAGAAGGTCACAGTGCCGGGCTCCCCTTAGGGCGAGCCCGATGAGGAGCAGACGTGAATACCCTTTTTCAGGCAGAAGAATCTTCCTTCAGCAAGAGCAAGAAAGTCGCCGTTGCAATTGTCACATCGGGGCTCTTAGGCCTTGCCGTGTGGGGAGTCGTTGAGATCGCTTCGCGGCTGGCTTCTGGCCGCTAGCTGATAAGCTAGAGTCTGTGTCGCACCTCGAAAATGGTGCCCTCAGCGGCGCCCTGCGCCCAGCGCTGAAGCCACGGCCACACGACCCGGGTTGATTGCTACTAACGGCACGGCTGACCCTTCCTGCCCCAGGGCAAAAAGCCGTGCCCTGACGAAAATCGGAGTTGCCACACAGAGTCGTTCGGGCGGATCCGCCTCTGGGCCTAGGCAACGTCGCCTGCGTGCGGCACTTACTGAGGATCGCAAAGTACGGAGTGGTGTGAGCAGGCGGAAAAGCGGCAGCCCTTCCTACCTCAGGATAAACGAGGCTGCCGCACTTCAAAGGGCATGACGGCAATATGTTGCGAGATTCAGTAGGTCCCCAACGCGCCTAGGGGCATTCACGGGACAAAACAAACGGGAATCCGGAGGAGCGCTCCGGATTCCCGCGTTGCCGCCTCAGACTCGGAAGGGCACTAAGGCTGGGGTGGGGTGAGGCGGGCAACGATTGTGACCTGCGCGGGCAGCTGGTTGTGCGCGGCCAGAGCTTGCTCCTTCTCCTCCGGCGATTTTGGCAGCTGCTTTCCTCGAGAATAGCCGGCTACCCAAATCTGGGAGAGGAAATAGCGGTTGCCGTAGCGATGGAATACCAACTTGGACTGGGGTTGCGGCCGATTCGCCGATACCGCGATAGGGGTCACAAACATGGCTGGGCTCCCATCGGTCCGTTGAATCAGCAAGGCGAGAGAGCGATCGGACGGTTTCTGGACCCGGTATTCGCCTGCTGGGAGCGTCACCTTCCCTGCCGTGAAGGAAAAAGGAATGCTCACAAGCAGGGGCTCTTGCGCTCGCGCCTGCGTCGCTGCCAAGAAGGCCAGCCCCAAAAGGCCGGTTACTTTCCACAGTGTGTTTTTCATGGAATCCTCCTGTCTTCCGGTTTCAACGGCGGCCAGGTTACCCAGCGTGAAGCCCCTTTCCCTGACCGCGCGCTGTAATGTGCGCGACTCTCGCGCACTCTCTGGCGCGGAGCAATGCACTGTGGGTGAACTGCAGACCAACTTTAAGTGAACGCGGAAATCGCGACGGGGAAACGGATTTTAGATCGGCAGACACTCTATTCCGTTAGAAGCGCGCAGAGAGCGACAGCAGTGGTATATTCGTCGCGGGCAGAGAGGTTTGTATGGGGCTTGCCTGGCAATCCGCCGATGTCGTGCGCTTCCATGCTTACGAAGTGCATCTGCGCGCAGGGGAACTGTACAAAGCGGGCCGCAAGATCAAGCTGCAAGCCCAACCGTTTCAAGTGCTGGCGATGCTACTGGAATGCCCGGGCGAGGTCGTGACGCGAGAAGACCTTCAGAAACGGCTTTGGCCTGCGGACACGTTCGTGGATTTCGATCACAGTCTAAACACCGCGATTAAGAAGTTGCGGCAGGCGCTGTCGGATAACAAGAAGAACCCGCGGTTCATCGAAACACTGCCAAAGCGCGGGTACCGGTTCATCGGTAAAGTGGAGGGAAATTCTAAACCGGCGGCAGTTGCTCCATCTCTTCTCCCGCGAAAGGGCGGGTTGGCGGCGGAGGGTAAGGCTGCGCACTCCTGGGTTGGACGCCTCGCAAAGCTCTCCACGGATGGAAGATCTGCGTTCGCATTGGTTTCCGCGGATGAAGAATCCGCCGCCGAAAGAGAAAAACTGGAAGGCGCCAATGACGATGTGGGCTTGTCTCTGCTGATTGCCGCGCAAAGGTTGTTTCTGGTAGTCAAGGGAACGCCAATCCGAATCCTAGAAGTTCGGGAAGCGACGTGCTGCTGCCTCGTACGCGTCTTGGAAGGAGAGCACTATGGCAAAGCCGCCTTAGTGCCTCTCCGGTGGATTGCGGAAGTGAACTAGGCGCGCAGAAAGGAAAGGAATAACGACGGCGGGTGAAGGCGTTGGGGAGAGAAAACATTTTCCGTGTCTTACCCCCTGCGTGGACACGATGGATAAAGCCGGGGCACTTGCAGGCACTCCCGCGGCGAGCCGTAACCGCTCTGCAATCAGGAAGATAAGTAGGCAAGGAGGGTTTGGGCAGCAAAATTGCTTTTTGGTTCTTGCAAGGGCTCGCGTGTGCCTGCCACGGCGCAGGAGGAGCGAGGAGGGACATGGGTTCAAGCAGTCTGGGAGATTTGCACTTTCTCTGCTTCCAGCATCACGGGGAAATGCTTGCCAAAACCACGGAGCCGGTGGTCTATGCCTGCCAGAAGCCGGGGTGCCTGGTTCACTACGAAAACACGCGAGGCTACTTCCTAGACACCACAGACCCAGTCACGCTCAAGCAAGAAATCCTGCCGCGTGTGAGTTGTCCCACCGATGGGCAGCCGATGTACCTTGCTGAGGTGCAACCGGAAAGAAGAAACTTCCGGCTGTGGAAATGCCCCAAGTGCGGAGCAACGCTCACAAACGAAGAGTCCACGGTGGGCAGAAAAATGGGAGCTGGAGACCCTCTTAGCTAGGGCCGCTTATTCGCCTACCTGTCGATGGCTAAAGCCCGTGGTGCTGCCAGTCAATAAGATTTGGCCCAGGCCTCTACTCTTTTGGATAGTTCCAACCCCACAGCAAACCGGTTGTCGGCAAGCCGGCGGCAGTAAACGACCTTGGCCGTCGAGCGCACGCCCTCGGTGGGAGAGATGAGCACGGCCTCCTGCCTGGGCTGCAGCTTCTGATGCAGAACGACGCGCACGCCTTGGCCACTCACGTTCTCGGTCAAGGTCGTTTCTTTAGAAGCTGAGCCATCCAGGGGACACACTTCGAGCTTCACCGTCTTTGCGATCCGCCTTTCCAACCGGCCATTTGACATGGTCCTCTCGTCGCCCAGAGGTTTAGCTTTTAGAAGCGCGTTGGCAGCTGGGTTCGTCTCAATGTTAGGAAGAATCCTCGTTGCTGGCGTTTCAGTAACTGCGTTTCCGTGACTGACCATTGATTACTATCGGCAAGCCTCGCCGACAAGGAGATGGAGCCTGCAATTCGTCTTCGGGTAATTTACGGAGCGTCAGGGGGCGATTTTGCGCCCCACACCGCGAAAGGTGTCGAGGGCGCCGCTCGCGAGCAGGCCAAAGGAGACAGCAGCCGCCCGGCGGGGTATGGCCGGTGGGAGCAAGTTGCTTGGGGAAGAGATAGCCGGGGATGACGCCGATGATCACCGCCAGCGGAGTGTCGATCGGTCTTCTGGGGAGCCAAACACGTTTGACGTTTAAGAGGGCGATAGATATCATTTGATAGATATCATAGGTATTTTGAAATACGCCGCAAGGGAGGGGAAATGGCAGGCACAACAAGCAAAAAGGCGGTGCCGCCAGAGGTTCGCAGGACAGCGGAGGCCAAGGTATTCATGACGGGAAGAAGCCAGGCGGTACGACTCCCGAAAGAGTACCGAGTGCCGGGCGAAAGCGTTTATGTCAAGCGCCTCGGCGACGGCATCCTGCTGATTCCCAAGACGGCGGATCGCTGGAAAGGACTCTTTGCAGCACTTGATGAATTGCCCCACAATTTTAAGTTGGCACGGGATCAGCGGCAGCACAAGAGGCGCGGGCTGGAAGAATCTTTTCGTGAGGAAAAGGAATAAGTCGCGTGTACCTACTGGACACGACGGTGTGCCTAGACCTGCTGCGTACGAACGCACCTGGGATTCGACGGAAACTGGTGGCTCACAGCAAGAGTACGATCGGGCTTTCGATTGTGACCGTCTGCGAGTTGCAGTATGGCATCGAGATACGGGCGGTACACCATCCCCTTTTGCGGGCACGGGAGGAGCACCTGCTTAGGATGATCCTTGTACCGTTTGACGTTTTTCCGTTGGATCATAGGGTGGTGGCCGCGTATGGAAAGGTACGCGCTCACCTCGTTCAGGCCGGGCAGCCCATCGGGGCACTCGATACCCTCATTGCCGCGCAAGCGGTTAGCTTGGGGGCTGTTCTGGTAACGAGTAATCGCAAGGAATTCCAGCGTGTGCCTGGTTTACAGGTGGAAGAGTGGAGATGATGAGGCAAGGGATTGCAAGCAGGAAGGCGGAGACGGCGTTAGAGTGGGCCACAAAAATGGCCGCCACAGGATTGCAAGAAAGAATAGAAGGCCAGGGCCTGAAAAGGCAAGAGGCACTGGCGTTAGCGACAAACGCTTTATTGGACGAATTGCTGCAAGCGGCGAGGGAGGTACGCGAGCAGGGAAAAGGGGAAACAATCAGCTACTCGAAGAAGGTGTTCATTCCGCTGACAACACTGTGCCGCGACTATTGTTCGTACTGCACATTCCGAAAGGATCCAGGCCAGCCGGGCGCGCACTTCATGACGCCGGAGGAGGTGCTGGCGCTGGCCGAAGAAGGGCAACGCGCGGGTTGCAAAGAGGCGCTGTTTAGTTTAGGGGATCAGCCGGAGCGGATTTTTCCAGAGGCCCGGGAATTTTTGCGGCGGCAAGGTTACGCGCGAACGCTCGATTATTTGGCGGCAATGTGCGAGTTGGTGCTGGAACGCACGGGGCTGCTGCCGCATGCGAATCCGGGAGTGATGGACGGCGCCGTGCTCGACAAACTGAAGGAATCGAACGCGAGCGTGGGGTTGATGCTGGAAAATGTCAGTTTGCGGCTGATGCGCGATGGCTTGCCGCATGCGAATGCGCCGGATAAGGTTCCTTCGTTGCGGTTGCGTACGATGGAAGAGGCGGGGAAGCGCGCGATTGCATTTACTACGGGCATTCTGATTGGCATCGGGGAAACGCTGGAAGAGCGCGTCGATTCGCTGCTGGCGATCCGCACGATGCACGAAAAATACGGGCACATCCAGGAAGTGATCGTTCAAAATTTTCGGGCCAAACCGGACATTCCCATGGCGCAGCACGCCGAGCCTTCTCTCGAAGAGTTTTTGAAGACGATTGCGGTGGCGCGGCTGATTCTGGGGCCGGAAATGAATGTGCAAGCGCCGCCGAATTTGAGTTATCACGATTTTCCGCGGCTTCTCGATGCCGGAATCAACGATTGGGGCGGGATTTCGCCGGTGACGAAGGATTTCATCAACCCCGAGGCGGCGTGGCCGCAGATTTCGCGGCTGCGGCGGGAAACCGAAGCGAAAGGTTTTGTGCTGCGGGAAAGATTGGCGGTGTATCCGGAATTTGTGGGGCGAGAGGGATTTCTTTCGCCGCGCGTGCGCGAGAAGATGAATGCGCTAGCTGGCCCTGACGGATTTGCTAACGGCAAAAACTCTCAGGGCTGAGGCCTGAGCTACAGCGGCAGGCCCTTCGAGGCTCAGGGTAAGCCCTTCGCGAATCAGGGCAAGCCGGTGAAACGAATGCCGGCGGTGTTGACTTTGTAGCGGATGTTGAGGCCGATCAAAAGAGCCGTGAGGGATTCGACGATGCGGGCGTTTTCAAGTTTTCCGCCGTTCAGCGCGCGGGCTCCGGAAATTTTCTCAGCCAATTCGCTTGTGACACGCTTGGCTTCATCGTCATCGCTGCAAACGAGAATGTCGCAATCGACAGGCCCGCTCTGCGCAAGTGCTGCGGCACTTACATTGTGAAACGCGGCAGCAACGGCTACCGAGGAAGGGACAAGTTGGCGCGTTTGCTGGGCGGCAGAGCCTTCCCACACGCTCAGCATTTGGGAAGGTGACCCACCGACGGAAGCAGCAAGCGGCACGGTCGTGTCCATGAGAATTTGGCCTGGTTTCCAGTGCGGTTTGAGTTGCTTCAACAGCGCAGCGTGGCCGGAGAAGGGAACGGTCAGCACCACGACTTCGCATTGAGCGACCGCCGTGGCGTTTTCCGTACCTTCGATCTCGACGTTTCTGCCAAGGCGGGCGCGCAGGAGCTTGGCGGTTTCTGCGGCGCGGTTGGCATCGCGGGAGCCAATAACGATGTGCTCACCGGCGGCAGCCCAGCGCGCAGCGAGTCCGGAACCCTCCGGTCCTGTCCCACCGACAATTGCAATTTTTCTGCTCAAGGAGTTTTAAGTCCTAAGTTGCGAGGTTCCAGTAAAAAACTGAATTCTTGATAGCTTGCAGGTCGCAAAGATTCCCGCTCGTTTGCTCCACGGCACTGCTTTGGTCAGGCAATAGTAGTGAGTACGGACGATTTTTTGAAGCTAAGTTTGCAAGTTAGCACTCCCTTGACACGTTAGGTGGACCGCACGAGGCTGCAGCGCAGTTCTTCCTTTCTTCTTAGGTTGGCGGGGGTGTGGAGTGAGCAAGAAAACGTTTGTCTGTCTGCAGCTCTTGTTTGGTCTCGCGATTCTTGGGCTCGCATTCCTTCCTCTTTCAAGCTCGTACGGCCAAGCGGTGAACGCGACGTTGTCCGGAAAGGTAGTTGATTCCTCAGGGGCAAGCATCGCCAAAGCTACCGTCACGGCGACCAACACCGCCACGGGATTCTTGCGGTCGGTGCAGGCGTCCGACGCCGGCGAATATACGATCCCGCGCTTCCCGCGGGCGAATATTCGGTCTCCACAGTTTATAGCGGTTTTGGGAAGCAGACTAAAACAATCACCCTACAAGTGGGACAAGCCGCGAAACTGAACTTTACGCTGACTCCTGGGAGCATGGAACAAAAAGTCCGGGTAGAAGCGACCTCGGAGCTGCAGGAACCCGCGAGAACGCAGGTCAGCACGGTCGTCCAAAAGGCGGGCGTAAGGCGGCCGCGCGCGCGGTTTCCGATGCGACGCTCGATAAGGTTTGTCCCATTGCCGGCTCACCCAGGCAATGCATCGAGAAACTGGAGGAATACTACGCCGCAGGCTGCACGCAGATGATGCTGGAACTGTGGGGCGATGACCGTCTTCAGCAAGCTCGCTTCTTCGGTGAAAAAGTTCTCCCGCACTTCCACACGAAACGCCGCCAGTGACTCGTAGCGCGCAAGAGTCGTGTTAGGATACGCGTGATTTTTCCGTGTCACTCGAGACTTTCATGAGCACTCGATTTAGCGCTCTCAGCAAGAGCATTCTCAGGTCGGGGCGCAGCCGCAAGCAGCGGCATGCCGGTCGTGCTTGCGTGTTCCTCGTATTCACCATTCTCCTAACGGCTTCTGCGGTTTCCGGTAATGAGGAAATCAAAGCCCTGCCGTCCCACGTTCCTCCCAAGCGATCTTCGCAAATCCGAGATGGCTTCGGAATCAACTCTGACCTTCCGCGTGACCCATACCTGCCCTGGAATCGGCGCTGGTGGACGCGCATGTTTGATGCGGGTTTCAAATGGATCCGCATCGGCCAATATGAGAACAGCTCGGACAGGACCAGCTGGGATTGGGTCGAGCAAAAGCGCGGCGTCTTCTCTGTTCCAGAGCAGCTAGAAGATTATGTAGATTCGCTTGTCGATAACGGTGTGCTCATCCAGGTCCAGCTGTTATACGGAAACGCCATGTATACTTCGCCCTGCGGAAAACTTCCAGACGCGAGTGTTCCCGCGCCGGGTTCTTTTCACAACCCCGACCGCAGCCTTTACTCAATCTTTTGGCCGCCAAAAACGCCGGAGCAAATCGCCGCTTTCAGCCGCTACGCGCGATGGATGGTAGAGCATTTTCGCGGGCGCGTTTCCTACTGGGCTCTGTGGAATGAGCAGGACATCGATTACTGGAATCCCGTTCCAGATCCCGAAGAATATGGCCGGCTGCTGAAATCTTTTGTACAAACCGTTCATGAGGCCGATCAAGAAGCGAAAGTCATTTACGGAGCCCAAGCGGATCCCACCAGGGACTTCACTCAGCGCGCGCTGGACAGTTGTCAGTGCGCTTCCGGCATCGACGTCTATGCCTATCACACCTATCCCGGCTATGGCCGGAATCTGCATCCCGAAACGATGGACTCCGGTGCGTACGGGAAGGAATCTCCAAAGACTCTGCGCCAGTTCGTCAGGGGCTACTCGGGGATTCGTGCCGAAATCCCCTTTTTTGATGACGAGTTTAATTCCATCCCATCCTGGCAAGGCTCCGACGAATCTGTCCAAGCGAAATATGTTCCTCGAGGCCTCCTCTACAATCTGGCTGCAGGTGTCAAAACTTTCGTTTGGCTCCTCACTGCGGGAACCGACGGCAACGAATACGACGACTTCGGCGTTATCCACGGATTGACGTATCAGGAAACCGATTTCACTCCGCGCGCCGTCTTCGGCGCACTCCAAAACACCAATGCTCTTTTCTCTGAGACAAAATTCGATCCATCGATCGAGATTGCTGGGTCTGAGGTGCCGGCGCAATTTCGTGGCGATTATCCGTTTCTGGCATACGGTTTTCGCTCCGCCTCCGGGAAAGCCATCGTGGCGTACTGGCTTGCAGGCCAGAGCTCTCCGGGCAACGTTTTTCCTGCGCTCTCTTCGAATCTCACGCTCAAAAACACGGGGATCGAGCATCCTGTTTTAATCGATGTCGTCTGCGGAGAAATCAAGCGAGTGACTTGGAAGAAAGGCACAACCGATACCCTCGAGGCGCTGCCCCTCGGCGATAGCGTGATGGCCATTGCCGACGAGAATTATTTTGACTGGCCCGTTCTGCCCGAAGCTCCCAGTTCTCTGAACGTCGTTCCCACCGAGAGCTCTCTCAAACTTACCTGGGCGGTCCACGAGGAAAGTAAAGGCGTCATTGTCGAGCGGCAGATCGTCGAAAACTCTGGTTCGGGCCACCGCGGGAATTGGGAGAGACTCGCCCGGCTCCCCGCGGCAACAACCGAATACGCGGATTCCAGCGCCCCGCGCGGAAAATCCGTCGGGTATCGCGTTCGCGCCTTCAACGACGCTGGAGAATCGGCCTATTCCAATATCGTTCGAATCAGTTGGCGAGAAGCCATAGACGGTAAGAGGAATTTTTAAGATGGCAAAACTCGCAATCGCCGGCGGCAAGCCCGTTCGCTCCAAACCTTTTCCGGCTTGGCCGGTTTACTCCAAGCAAGAAGAACGAGCGCTGCTGCAAGTTTTGCGCTCTCGCAACTGGGGCGGCTACCCCTTTCCCAACACTCATGCCAACGCGTTTGCCGCGAAATTCGCCAAAGCTCAGGGCGCACAGTACGGCATCGCACTGACCAACGGGACGGTCGCCATCGAAGTCGCCCTGAAAGCGATCGGTATCAAACCAGGCGACGAAGTCATTGTCCCTGCTTACACCTGGGAGGGCACGGTCGGCCCAATTCTGTTGCTGAATGCCGTCCCGGTGTTTGTGGACGTCGATCCAGACACCTATTGTTTGGACGCGCAGCTTATTGAGCAGGCTTTGACTCCCAAGACTCGCGCCATTCTTCCCGTGCACCTGGCGATGAACTTCGCGGATCTGGACGAGATCCTGCGCATTGCTCGCTCGCGCGATCTGGCGGTCATCGAAGACTGTGCCCATGCTCACGGGGGGAGGTGGCGGGATAAAGGTGCGGGCGCTTCCGGTGATTTTGGCTGCTTCAGTTTTCAGTCCAGCAAACTGATCACTTCCGGAGAGGGCGGCGCGGTTATTACGAACAATCTCGAATTCCACGAGCGCGCACAGTCCTATGTGAACTGCGGACGCGCCAGCGTCACCGACCAGTTCCGCCACCGCTTGATTGGCTTCAACTATCGCATCACCGAATTCCAAGCCGCGATCCTCGAAGTGCAGTTGCAACGTCTGGGAAAACAAGCCAAAACGCGCCGGGCCAACATGGATTATTTTGAAAAACGTCTCCGTGGCACTCCCGGCTTGGCCTTCTTGAAGCGCGATGCGCGCACCACGCAAGTCGCCGCTTACCAATATGTGTTCAAGTATCTGTCCGGCCATTTTGGGGGAATTTTCCGCGCTGCATTTCTCGGTGCTCTGGAAATGGAGGGCATCCCTTGTGACGGTCTCTTCTACGAACCGGTCTACCGCAGCGCTCTTTTCCCCGTCCATCCTGCAGAGTTTCCCGCATTGAGCTGGGATCGGCCCACGCCTCTGGATCCAAAAACGCTTTATCATTGCCCCGTCTCCGAACGCGCCGCGTACGAGGAAGCCGTCTGGCTCCCGCACCATATCTTCCTCGGCACGCGCAAAGACACGGACGACATTGCCGAAGCGGTTCTCAGGGTCTGTGAGAACATCGGCGAACTGCGTAATCTCAAGCACCCTGCCATCGCTCGCAAGAGCATGAGCCGCGCCGAACGTCCCCGCATCGAAAAACGCCAGTGGTAATCTTTTGATGCATGCCGGAGTTGCCGGACATTGTCGTGTACATTGAAGCGCTCGAGAGGCGCATTCTCGGGCAGACGCTCACACGCGTGCGGGTTGTCAGCCCTTTTTTACTGCGCACGGCGGTTCCGCCGCTGAGCAGTGCTGCGGGCAAAAAAGTTCTCCGTTTGCGGCGTCTGGGAAAGCGCATCTGCATTGGGCTTGAAGATGACCTTTGGCTCGTCCTGCATCTGATGATTGCGGGCCGGCTTCACTGGCGCGCTTGCGGAGCGAAAGTCTCGCCGCCTCGTGGCCTCGCGGCGTTCGATTTCCGGGCGGGTTCTCTACTCTGGACTGAAGCTGGCTCACAAAAGCGCGCTTCGCTTCACGTCGTTTCGGGAGAGGCGGATCTTCGCGATGTGGATCCTGGCGGCATTGAAGTTCTCGACTCGGATGCCTCACGCTTTGCGGCCGTTCTGGTTTCCGCGAACCATACGCTGAAGCGCGCGCTCACCGACCCGCGCCTCTTCAGCGGCATTGGCAACGCCTACTCGGACGAAATCCTGCACGAAGCTAGGCTTTCACCGCTCGCGCAAACACAAAAGCTTGCGGTCGCGGAAATAGATCGTTTGTTTGAAGCCACTCGCACAACACTCAACCGCTGGACCGAGCGCTTGCGCTCGGAAGCTGGTGAGAAATTTCCCGAAAACGTGACGGCCTTTCGCGAAGGGATGGCGGTGCACGGCCGCTACAAACAGCCCTGTCCGCGCTGTGGCACAAAAATCCAGCGCATTCGTTACGCTTCCACCGAAACGAATTATTGCCCTACCTGCCAGACGGGCGGGAAACTCCTCGCAGACCGCGCTCTCTCGCGCCTCCTCCGCGAAGATTGGCCGCGGACGCTCGATGAGCTCGAAATGCTGACCAAACGGAGTTAAGCGCGGGTCATTTTTGATTTCCTTGTCGGAGCTGGTATTGACACGGCTTCTCAGTGCAAGATCGCTGCGATTGCTCCGTCGGCAATCAACGCCGAGACCGCTTCGATGTCAGCGCCGAGCGGCCGATCAACGGAAAGCATACGGGACTTCGCCCGCACAATTTCGTAGGCCTTGGTGGCCAACTTGCCAGTCTTCAACGGCGCAAGGAGATCAATCCCTTGGCAGGCGCAAAGCAGCTCAATCGCAATCGTATTGCGAAGATTTTTAAGCATGCGATCGAGGCGCCGGGCCCCGCTCATTCCCATGGATACATAATCTTCCTGATTTCCAGATGTGGAAATGGAATCCACGGAGTGTGGAGTCGCCAGCGCCTTGTTCTCGCTGGTCAACGCGGCGGCGGTTACCTGCGCAATCATGAATCCAGAATTCAAGCCTGGCTCGGGCGTCAGAAAGGCCGGCAACAAGCTAGTCAAAGGATTGGTCATCTGTTCGACGCGCCGCTCCACAATGCCGCCGAGCGTGGCGAGCGCAATCGCAACTTGATCTGCGGCCATGGCGAGTGGCTGGCCGTGAAAATTGCCGCCGCTGACAATGTCGCCGTCTGCGCCATTGCGCACGAAAACCAGCGGGTTGTCCGTCGCACTGTTTAACTCGACTGCGGCAATTTCTCGTGCTTGAGCCAGCGCATCGCGCACCGTGCCGTGAACTTGCGGCGTGCAGCGCAAACTGTAGGCATCCTGCACGCGCGGATCTTTCTCGGCCGCACGATGCGACTCACGAATCTGGCTGCCTTCGTTCAAGTGCGCCAGATTGCGCGCCGTCGTGGCAGCGCCAGGATAGGCGCGCGCATGCATAATGCGCGCATCGAAGGCGCCCGGGCTGCCGCGCAGGGCATCGAGCGAGAGCGAGGCGGCCACGTCCCCGGTGTCCACCAACAGGTCGGCTTCGTCTAGCGCGAGACTTAGCAGCGCGAGCATTGCTTGTGTGCCATTGAGCAGGGAAAGGCCTTCTTTGGCTTCCAGTTCGAGCGGCACGATGCCCGCGCGCTTCAGGGCTTCGCCTCCGGGCAAGATTTCGCCGCCAAATAGCGCCTGGCCTTCGCCGATCATCACGTGCGCAAGGTGCGCCAATGGCGCTAAGTCACCCGAAGCACCCACGGAACCTTGCGACGGAATCACGGGGTGTAGTTTTGCGTTCAGCATCTGGCACAGCGTTTCCACGACGCGCGGCCGGACGCCACTCAGGCCCTTGGCCAGCGCGTTTGCGCGCAGCAGCATCATCGCTCTTGTTTCAGCTTCGCTTAACGGGGCGCCCACGCCACTTGAATGCGAACGTACCAAATTCACTTGCAGCTGCTTTACTTGCTCATGAGAAATGCGTACTGACGCAAGCTTGCCAAAGCCGGTGTTGATTCCGTACGCGGTCGATCCAGAAGCAACCACGTGCTCTACTACTGCGCGGGACGCTTTCATTCGTTCGACAGCCGCAGGGCTGAGCCCCACGTTTTCTTGGCGCAGGGCCACGCCATAAAGCTGCGCAAACGTCAGGTCGTTGCCCGTCAACAGAACGCTCATGCGCGGCTCCGGTACGGCTCAGGCACGCCTGCTGCTCCCATAAGCTTGCGGTATTTTTCCGGCAACAGTTTCGGGCGTCCATTGCCCCCGCAAATCACGTGCGTTGTTTCGCCGTTGGCTAAAACCGTACCATCCGAGTCGCGAATGACTTCGTAGGAAAACACCACCACGCGGTTCTTCGATTCGGCGATGCGCGTGCGGATGCGCAGTTCCTCGTCGTATCGCGCGGGATGATGATAGCGGCAGTGCACGTCTGCCACCATGATGTGACAATCGTCCTCTTGTTCCATCTTTTTGTATTCCACGCCGAGCGCGCGCATTAATTCCACTCGGCCGACTTCAAACCACACCAGAAAGTTCGCGTGATACACCACGCCCATTTGATCGGTCTCCGCGTAGCGGACGCGCGCTCTTGCATCGTGATATTCGAGCATGCGATTTCTCTCGGCCTATTCCGGCTTGCCTTGCCAGACGGGTTTGCGCTTTTCGAGGAACGAGGCAAGCCCTTCCTTGAAGTCGGGAGTGCAACGAATGCGCGCGTTTTCGAGGATGGCGCGCTCGAGGTCGTGATCGACGCTGGTGGCCGCAGCAGAAGTCATCAAACGTTTGGCGCGCGAGAGGCTTGCGGGACTCGCGGCAATCAAGAGGTCAGCCAGCTCCTTCGAACGCGGAAGAAGATTTTCCGCAGGAACAATTTCGTTGACCAAGCCCATGGCCTTGGCTTCTTCTGCCTCGATAATCCGTCCCGTAAGCAGGAGGTCCCTGGTTCGTTTTTCCCCGATTTGGCGAATCAAAAAGACGGAAACGAGCGCGGGAAGAAAGCCAATTTTGACTTCGGTATAGCCAAACTTAGCCTCAGGCACGGCGAGCGTAAAGTCACACAAGGTGGCGATGCCGCACCCGCCCGCGAGAGCGGCGCCATTGACGGCAGCGATCATCGGCCGCGGAAAACTCCAGATACGGCGCAGCATTTTCGCCATCCGCCGCGAATCCTCCTGGTTTTCAGCGGCAGATTGCTGGGCGATAGCCGCGAGCATCTCCAGATCCATGCCTGAGCAAAACGCCTTGCCCGCTCCGGTGAGAATCACGACGCGCGCGTGACTTTTCTCGACTTCGTCGAGCGCGGTTTGCAACTCGGCAATCATGGTGGCGGAAATGGCGTTGCGTTTGTCCGGACGGTTCAGCGTGATGGTGGCGACGGGGCCGGAGTTATCAAGAATCAGCGTGGAAAACATAAATTCATATCTCCTCTCAGTTCACGAGTGGAGCATGAGCATATTTTGCGCGAATCTCATTGGTCATTTCGAGGGCCTTCGAAAGCCCCGCCGGCTCGATTCCGGGGTCGGCCCCGGCTTTGCGCAGCGCCGCAAGAACGTCTTCGGTAGCGATATTGCCGACCAGACGGTCTCCGGCAAAGGGACAGCCGCCAAGACCAGTCAGCGCGCTGTCAAACCGGCGACATCCCGCTTCATACGCAGCGAGAATTTTTTCCTCGGCCCTCTCTGGGCGGCTGTGCAGGTGGACGCCCAACTCGATTCCCGCAACGTGATCTTTTACCTGGCGATAGAGAGCGCCGACAAGTTCCGGTGTGGCGGTGCCGACGGTATCGGCCAAAGAAACGGTGCGCACCCGGAGGTCCTTGAGCCACTCCAAAGTATCGGCCACGATTTCCGGTCCCCAGGGCTCGTCATAAGGATTTCCAAAGGCCATCGAAATATAGATTACCAACCCGCGATTTGCGGCAGTTGTTTGCTTTTTTAGTCTTTCGACGAGCGTGCGGGATTCGGCGCGCGTCATGTTGGCGTTGGCGCGGCGGAAGTACGCAGAGATGGAATACGGGTAGCCTATGGTCGTTACCCCCGGCGTGGCGAGAGCACGCTGTAATCCCATCTCGTTCACAACAATGCCGATAATTTCTGAAGGTTCCCTCGCAGCGCCGGCGTCTTGCCGGCGATTTTGCTGGTCGGAATTCACGGAAGCAATTGACGCATTGAGTTTTGCCATTACCTCTTCGCTGTCCGCCATCTGCTTGACGTGCTTTGGCGAAACAAAGCTTACTGCGTCAATGTGCCGAAAACCGGCGAGCATTAGCTCCTTCAGATACTCGGCTTTGTATTCTGTGGGGATGAATTCTTGAAGTCCCTGCCAAGCATCTCGCGGGCATTCAATTAGCTTTACGTCTTCCATGTATTGGTTCTGCTCTTCTTTCGACTTTCAAAACTAGCGACTCCGAACCTCTTCATGTTTGGAGGACACCGGTCTTGAGCTCAGGAATTTGAGGATTAAGTGAGGCGGCTTCGAGCGCCCAGATCAGGGCCTCGCGCGTGTGGGCAGGATCGATAATTGCATCGACCCAAAGGCGCGCAGCCGCGTAGCGCGGATCGGTTTGGTGCTCGTAGGTGGCGCGAACGGATTCGTAGAGTTCTTTCTTCTGCTTTTCGTCTGCTTTCTTCCCTTCGCGTTCCAGCTGCTTCAGTTTGATTTCGACGAGCGTGCCCGCGGCGGACTCGCCGCTCATCACCGCGTACCGTGCGGTCGGCCAGGCGAAAATGAACCGGGGATCGTACGCTTTGCCGCACATGGCGTAATGCCCGGCGCCAAAACTGCCTCCGCAAATCACGGAAATTTTGGGCACCACGCTGTTGGCTACAGCATTAACCATTTTCGCTCCCGCGCGAATGATGCCGCTCCATTCGGCGTCTTTGCCGACCATGAAGCCGTTGACGTCGTGGAAAAACAGGAGCGGGATGCGATTCTGATTGCAATCCAAAATGAATCGCGCAGCCTTTTCCGCGGATTCCGTGTAGATGACGCCGCCAAACTCGATGCGTTTCTGGTCTGAACCGCGCGCCAACGTCTGTACGTGCTTCTTCTGATTCGCCACAATGCCCACGGCCCACCCGCCAATGCGCGAGTAGCCACACAGCACCGTTTCGCCATACTCGGCACGGTATTCCTCGAATTCTCCCGCGTCCACAATGCGCGCGAGAATTTCGTGCATGTCGTACTGCTTTGCGGGGTCGCTGGAGAAAATCCCGTAGATTTCGTCGGCGGAATAAAGTGGGTCGCGCGGTTTCACCCGGCTAAAGGGAGAAGGAGCGGGCGCCCCTATTTTATCTACCAGCGCACGGACGCGTTTCAGACACGCTTCGTCATCCGCTTCGCGAAAGTCCACCGTCCCGCTGATCTGCGCGTGCATCTTCGCACCGCCCAAGTCCTCCGCTGAAGATTTTTGGCCAATAGCAGCTTGCACCAGGGCGGGCCCCGCGAGAAAGAGTCCTGAGCCTTCGGTCATCAGGATGTGATCACACATCACCGGAAGATACGCGCCGCCGGCAACGCACATTCCCATAATGGCCGTGATTTGCGGAATGCCCATGGCGCTCATGACCGCATTGTTGCGAAAAACGCGGCCGAAATCGTCAGTGTCGGGGAAAACATCTTCCTGCAGTGGCAAGAAGACGCCTGCAGAGTCGACGAGATAAATGGTGGGGATGTGATTCTCGATAGCGATATTCTGCGCGCGAATGACTTTTTTCGTGGTCATGGGAAAAAATGCACCGGCTTTCACCGTGGCATCATTCGCGATAATCATGAACGTGCGGCCGCAAACTTTGGCGAGGCCGGTAATCGTGCCCGCGCAAGGCGCGCCACCCCACTCTTCGTACATTTCGAACGCCGCGTAGATGCCAAGCTCGAAGAAGTGCGAGTTGGGATCAGTCAATTTCGCGATACGCTCGCGGGCCGTCAGGCGGCCCTTTTTGTGCTGCGACTCGATCGCTTTCGCTCCGCCACCTTGCCGAATCTGTTCTTCCTCGTTCTTAACTTCCGTGAGCAGATCGATCATGCGGCGCGTGTTTTTTTCGAAGTCGGGGGATTTGCGATTTGCGCCAGTTTTCAGAACGGAAGCGGCCACGCTAGAGCCTCGCGCAATGATAAGCGTTGGATACTCATAAAATCGACTGCTACCCAGTCACGGCTCACAGTATACGAGGTTTGCCGGACTTGCGCGAACCGCAAGCCGGAAGCTCTGCGGCCGGGTCATCGGATGGCCAACGGCGGCTATGCTTGACGCCGAAGTTTGCCCGCAGTCTAATGGCAGACCTTACGGAAAGCAGCCGACGAAGACCATGATCAAAGTTACGGTGGTGTACCCCAACAACCAAGGCAGTCATTTCGACATGAGCTATTACTGCAACAAACATATCCCGCTGGTCCAGCGACTTTTGGGCCCGGCGCTAAGGGGCGTCGCCGTAGAACAGGGCATCAGCGGCGGGGTCCCTGGCTCCGCCGCCCCTTATCTGGCGATCGGGCAGCTGCAATTCGATTCCGTGGAAGCTTTTCAATCGGCTTTTGGCCCGCACGCCGAGGAAATCATGGGCGACGTTCCGAATTACACGAACATCCAGCCCGTCATCCAAATCAGCGAAGTAAAACTTTAGCCGGGGCAAGCCGAACCTCCACGCCCATTTTTCGTTCCTTCTGCAGGCACGACCTATTCGGTCCTCAAAGCTTGCATCACGTCAATGGAAGCTGCGCGCCGAGCTGGAAAATAAGCGGCCATCGCGCTGGCAATGACAATCGCGGCGCACGCAAGAAGCAGAAGGCCGGTACTCTCAGGGCGGACGCCCGAAACCGTGGAGAGCAGTTTTTGGAGGCAATAGCTCTCGGCGAGCGCCCCTGCCAAGCCGACCAGTAAGCCAGCAAAGACCAGGCGCGAGGCGCGCTGAAGGACCATCCTGAGAACAGCACCACGAGTAGCGCCCAGAGCGATTCGCATGCCGATTTCGCGGGTTCGCCGGACCACCGAATAGGCTAAAACGCCGTAGAGCCCAATCACAATCAGTAACACGGCAATTGCGGCAAAGCTGCCCACCAAAAGCATCAGAAAACGAGGTTGGCAATCGCCTTACCCGACAACTCTTCCATGGTCCGCACTTGGTACACCGGCACCTGCCTGTCGAGGGACGCAACCACGGCGCGCGCGGCGGATTCCTCGGACCGCGGGGAAACAGCCGTTCGCAGAACAATGCTTCCGAGTCCCCAGGAGAGCTGTTTGAAGGGGAAGTAGTAGATCGGATCCGGGGCCATCCCGCCAGGCGACTGCTTGGCGTTTCCCACGACTCCGATTATCTCGTGTAGCTTGGTACCGTCCCCCCCATTCGTTGCGCCGGGCTCAATGCGCTTACCTAGAGCATGCTCTCCGTGGAAAAATTTGTCAGCAAAAGCCTGATTTACGACCAAAACGGGTGGTGCTTGCCGATCGTCCCGCTCGGTAAAGTCGCGCCCTTCCAGGAGGGGGATTCCTAGCGTACGAAAATAGCCCGGCGTAACGATGGCCATATCCGAGCGGGGTCGGTCGGATGGGCCGGCTCGCCGCTCTTCCATGTCAAATGAAATAGTCACCTGATCGCCCTGCATCGGCAGTGGCCATCCCGCCGCAGCGGATTGCACCCCGGGAAGAGCGCGCAAGCGCTTCAAGAGTTCGTCTGAAAAACGAATCCCCGTTGCTGCGTTGTACTGCCCCTGGGGAAGGTCCAGGTTGAATGTGAGTACATGGTCGGAGCGGAAGCCGAGATCGCGGCGCTCGAGTTGCAGAAACGCCGCAATCAAGAATCCGGCGGCACAGAGTAGCATGAGCCCGAGAGTAATTTGGCCCGAGACCAGCACGCTGCGAAAGCGCTCGCCGCCACCGGTAATGCCTCTTGCACCTTCCTTCAAGGAGCGGACAAGGTCCACCTTAGCGGCTTGAAGCGCCGGCAGAAGGCTAAAGAGAATGCTCGTGAACAAGGCTAGAGTGATTGAGAAAGCGAGGACCCGCCGATCCACCGCGGCTAGCGAGATTCGGGGAATGCTGTCCCCGGCAAGAGGTAAGAAGATACGCAGACAAGCAAAGGCCAAAAGCAGGCCCGCCAGACTGCCCAGAAAGCCAAGCGCCAAACCTTCCATTAGCAGTTGCCGGACGACATTTGCGCGCGAGGCTCCCATGGCCGCGCGAACAGCCACCTCGCGTTCCCGCTCGACGCTGCGAGCCATAACAAGGTTGGCGATGTTGGCGCAAGCGATGAGTAAGAGAACAAAGACAGCGGCCAGCAAAACAAACATGGACTGACGGCTGTCTCCTACAACTCGTTCCAATTCCGGAAGGATATAAGTTGAGGCATGGTTTTTGTTTTCGCCAGGATATTGAGTGGCGAGTGCGGCCGCGATGGAATCCATTTGCGCTCGCGCCTGATCCACGGTGACGCCATGTTTGAGGCGCGCAATCACGTCGAGTATGCGTGCTCCGCGTTGCTCGGTGAGCGGGTGGTATGGTTCCGGTGCGGCTGCGTCTTCGGCAAGAGTGGTCCAAAGCTGCACGGATGGACTTTCGGCAGGAAAGTGGAAATCACGAGGGGCTACCCCGACGATGGTGAAAGTCCTGCCATTGATTGTAGCGCCCTGACCAATAACCGCAGGGTCGCCGCCAAAATAGCTTTGCCACAATTCATGGCTGAGGACAGCAACATGCGTTCCCGGTGTTTCCTCGCTTGAAAGAAAGCCGCGCCCCAATTCGGGTTGAACCTGAAGAACAGGGAAAAGGTCCCAGGAAACAATCTCGCCATCCACATGAATGGCTTCCCCTCGGCCCGAGACGCTGAACTCCTCGTCGCGGTAACTGACGAAATGTTCAAAGACCTGATTGCCGGAGCGGAAATCGAAGAAGTTCGGATAAGACAGGTGGTCAGGGTGCGGCGTGCCTCGCGTCACCCACGAAGCGAAGGCGACCAGTCGATTCGCCTCTGGATAGGGAAGCGGACGGAAGACCACAGCGTCTACCACGGCAAAAACGGCAATATTGGTGCCGATCCCGAGCGCCAATGTCAGCACTGCGGCGGAGCTAAAGGCTGGCGCGTTCCTGAGCTGGCGAAAGGCGTAGCGTACATCCCGCCACAGGGTTTCGACGTAGGGAAACCCGCGCCGCTCATGAAGCTCTTCTTTGAGTTGGGTGACCCCTCCGAACTGGCGCCTTGCTTTATAACGGGCTTCCTCCGCAGACATGCCCTGCCTGATGAAACGCTTCGCCAGCAAGTCCAGGTGCGACTGAACTTCCGCATCCAGCTCGCGGTCCGCCTTTGCATGCTCGAACATGGCACGAATGCGGGACAGTAATATTCGCAAGGAGAGCATGAGTCACCTCTGAGGCGCGACTTGCAGGAGTCTTCCAATTACACTCGCGACGCGCTCCCAATTTGCGGTCTCATGGGAGAGTTGTTTGCGGCCCGCCTTCGTGAGGGAGTAAAACCGGGCTTTACGATTGTTCTCCGAAGCACCCCATTTTGAGGAGATCCAACCCTTTTGCGAGAGGCGCAATAGGGAGGCATACACCGTGCCTTCGTTGAGGCGAAACAGATCTTCGCTGATCTGCTCGATGCGTCGCGCGATTCCGTATCCGTGCAAGGGGCCGAGAGCTTCCAGGGTCTTCAGGACCATGAGGTCGAGCGTTCCTTGAAGAACCTCGGATTTGTCCTCGGGCATTCTCGGCCTCCTTTGCGATGGCCAAAGGACAGTATCACGCTTCCTTTGGGATGTCCATAGGTAATGCCAAAGCGATGGGGGAGGCCCGGGACCGGAACTTCAGCCGTTTCTCAGCCGTCAAATATCGTGCGAAGTAAAAAGCTTGCGCTCTGCCAGAAGGCGGGTAAGCTAGGGACGGGTTCCTCGGGGACACCTGCGAGCATGGTCCGGCGGTTAAGCGTCAATCAGTAGCCATTCGAAAGGAAACTTTGATGAAAGCGCATTACAGGCGTGTCGTGTTGCTAATTACGATCGCGTTGTCGCTCTGTGCGGTCGTATCGGTAGGGCAAAAGCCGGCTCCGTCGCAGTCGACAGCGCAGAGTACAGAGAAGACTGCCGCGACGACCCAGGCGCCGAAAGCCGCTCCCAAACCCGCGCCGCTGCAAGTGCCGCAAATCAAATTCGAGAAGTACAAACTGCAAAACGGACTCGTGGTTATCCTTTCGGAAGATCACCGGTTGCCCATGGTGGCGGTGAATTTGTGGTACCACGTGGGGCCGGCGTATGAAACAGCAGGCCGCACCGGGTTTGCGCATCTTTTTGAGCACATGATGTTCGAAGGCTCGCGCCACGTGCCCGGGAACTCTCACATACGTTTCCTCGAAGCCGCGGGCGCCAGCGACATCAATGGTACGACGGATTTTGACCGCACGAATTATTTCGAGACGCTGCCTTCGAACCAGCTGGAGCTTGCGCTTTGGCTCGAATCCGACCGCATGGGCTACCTGCCGGACAAGCTGGATCAGGCCAATCTTTCCAACCAGCAGGACGTTGTCCGCAATGAGCGCCGTCAGAGCGTGGAGAACCAGCCTTACGGGGCCGTCGAAGAAAGTTTGGTGCACTTGCTTTATCCCAAGGGTCATCCGTATTACGGCGACGTTATCGGTTCGCACCAAGACATCCAATCCGCAAAGCTCGAAGATGTAAGGAACTTCTTTAAGCTGTACTACGCCCCCAATAACGCAAGCCTGGCCATCGTCGGGGATTTCCAGCCGGAGCACGCCAAAGAGCTGGTTGAAAAATATTTTGGTCCCCTCAAACGGGGCGAAGACGTGCCAAAAATTACGGCAAAAACGCCTCCGATCACGGCCGAGCGCCGCGCCGTGATTCAAGACAACGTGCAATTGCCACGCGTGTATGAGGCGTGGCTGACCTCGCCGATTTTCAAACCTGGCGACGCCGAGGCCGACCTTACCGCGACAATTTTGGGGGGCGGAAAATCCAGCAGGCTGTACAAGAAACTCGTGTACGAAAAGCAGATGGCTCTGGACGTGGGCGCAAATCAGCAATCGCTGATGCTGGGTTCGGAGTTTCAAATACAAGCGACCGCTCGCCCCGGCGTGAAGCCGGAAGATCTCGAGAAAGCCATCAATACCGAGCTGCAGGCATTCCGAACCAGCGGACCGACCGAAGAGGAGTTGCAGCGCGCGCGAAACGTGGTGGAATCCGGAATCATCAAGGGACTCGAAACGCTCGGTGGATTCGGCGGCGTCGCGGACCGCTTGAACAGTTACAACCACTATCTCGGGACGCCTGATTTCCTTGGTGCAGATATCGCGCGCTACGAAACCGCGACCGTCGAATCGCTAACGGCGTTTGCGCAAGCGCAACTCGCCGACAACCAACGCGTTGTGGTCTACGGCGAGCCAGGGAAACAAGATCTTGGCCCGGAGGTTCCGACGCCAAAAGCGGAAGCCAAGGACACGGCAAAAATGGGCGGCGAGCCCGTGAATCTTGAGGCTGAATGGCGGAAGGACCCGCCAAAGCCCGCGCCGGCGAGCCCGTTGCATCTGCCCATTCCGCAAGAGTTCAAGCTTTCGAATGGGTTGACCGTCCTCTACAACGAGCGGCCGGGCCTGCCGCTCGTGGCCGCAAGTTTGGTGCTGCGTTCCGGCAGCGGCGCCAATCCCGCGGACAAGCCGGGCCTCGCAAGCTTCACAGCGCGCATGCTGCAGCAAGGAACCACCACGCGCAGCGCTTTGCAGATTGCCGATCGCTCGGCGGATCTGGGCGCGTCACTTGGGTCCCGAGCTGGGATGGATAGTTCCTTCGTTGCCATGCAAGCGCTAACGCGGAATTTTCCCGATGCGTTGGAATTACTGGCCGACGTAGCGCTGCATCCGACTTTTCCTGCGGCCGAGAGCGAGCGCGTTCGCAAAGAGCGGCAAGCCTTCCTTGTCCAGGAAAAGGACGATCCTTTCTCCGTAGCAACGCGTGTGATGAGGATAACGCTTTACGGCCCTCACAATCCTTACGGCTATCCGGACATCGGCACCGCGGAGTCTCTTAAAGCGATTTCGCGGGACGACTTGCTGAAATTCTGGCAGGAACATTATCTCCCCAATAACGCTGCTTTGGTCATTGCGGGAAACATTAAGCTTGAGACGCTCAAGCCGCTATTGGAAAAAGAATTCGGCGCGTGGAAAGAAGGCAAGCCGGCGGAGCCCCCGTTCGGTGCGTTGGAAAGTAGCGACGCGCGCTTGATCTTGGTTGACCGCCCAGGCGCTCCCCAGACCACCTTGGAGTGCTACGAGCTAGGTGCGGCCCGCACCACTCCGGACTATGTGCCGCTCGAAGTAATGAACACCGAATTGGGAGGATTGTTCTCGAGCCGCATCAACTTGAACTTGCGCGAGGCCCACGGGTACACCTACGGGGCGGGGTCTTCTTTTGCCTATCACCGCCACCCGGGCCCGTTTCTTGCCTATTCGGCCGTGCGCACGGATGTAACCGCGCCGGCGACTGCCGAAATCTTCAACGAACTGCGTAAAATACGCGACACACCAATGACTGCGGACGAGCTGCGGCTTTCGAAGGATTCCATCACGCGATCCATGCCCGGGCGATTCGAACGTGGCACGGACGAAGCGGGGACCTTTGCCGAACTGTTTATTTACGGATTTCCCCTGGATTACTTTTCGAGATTGCCGGAGGCCGTCGACGCGGTAACTCCGGAACAAGCCCAGGCGATCGCGCAAAAATACATTCATCCGGAAAAGATTGTGGTTGTGGCCGTGGGAGACAAAACCAAGATTGAGGACGAAATGAAGAAACTCAATCTCGGCAAAATGGAAATCCGCGACGCGCAAGGCAGGATTGCGCAATAACGCGAAACTTCAAAACGGAAATAGAAAATTATTGACGGGGGCTTCATTCTCCCGATAGGATCGCAATCAGGGCAGGATTTCCCACTTGCTAAGCCTGCTCAATTCCGCCAAGGAGGCGCCTGTGCGAACGCATAGCGAAGCTTGGGCGGGCAGGTGTGCCTCCGCTGTTTCTTTGAACTGAGTTCATAAACGGTTTCGGCGGCGCATTCGACCTGACGGAGTCACCCTCCCGCGCTTTTCGTTCCCTTCCATTCAACCAGAGCAGTTTTGTTTTGGCGCCAGCTGCGGCCGTGTGTTTTGTCATGGCCGCGGGAGGATACAACCGTGTCGATTTTGCGTTGGGGATGGAATGAGTATTGCAAAGCAGTTTGGCAGTCCGCCGAACGTGACAGCGTAGTTCCTGCACGAGTCGTCGCGCAGGGCCGCGGAGTTTGGCGTGTCGCTGGAGATTTCGGCGATTGTCTGGCGGAAGCGGCGGGAAAGCTGCGCCTAGCGCGGGAAGAAGGCGCGGATTGGCCGGCTGTCGGCGATTGGGTCGCCGTTGACCTTCGCAATCAAGGTGCCGCAACGACCATTCACGAGGTTCTACCGCGACAGAGCCAGTTTGTTCGCAAAATGGCGGGGAAGAAGATTGCGGAGCAAGTGATCGCCGCCAATGTGGACCTGGCTCTGCTGGTTTCCGCACTCGATCGCGACTTCAATCTGCGGCGGGTCGAAAGGTATCTCGCGCAGTGCTGGGAATCCGGCGCGAAGCCCGCGATTGTTCTGAACAAAGCAGACGCCTGCGAAGAAACGCAGGAAAAATTGCAGGAAATGGAGAGGGTTGCCATGGGCGCTCCCGTGTGCGTGATCAGCGCGAAGACGGGGCGGGGCTTCGATGAATTGGAAAAGCAACTAGCTCGCGGAAAAACGATTGTGCTGCTCGGTTCTTCCGGGGTAGGGAAGTCCACCATTTTGAACCGTTTGATGGGACATGTAGTTCAAGAGGTACAGGAAGTGCGCGAGGCGGACAGCCGCGGGCGGCACACGACGACCGCGCGGCAAATCTTTGTTTTGCCAGGTGGTGCCTTACTCCTGGACACGCCGGGCTTAAGGGAACTGCAATTGTGGGACGCAGGCGAAGGAATCTCACAAACATTTTCGGACATGGAAACTCTGGCCGCGCAATGCCGGTTCGCCGATTGCGGGCACGAAGTGGAGCCGGGCTGCGCGGTTCAAGCAGCCATCGCCGCGGGCACGGTGGATCGAGAAAGGTTTGAGAATTGGAGGAAACTCCAGCGGGAAATGGAATTTCTACAACGTAAAATCGACCCGCAAGCCCGGCAAAATGAGAAGCAGCGAATCAAGCAGCTCATGCGCAGCGTGAAGCGAATGTATCGCGGCAGAGAAAGCCACCAGAGTTAAGCGTTCTGCGTTAGGCGCGCGAAACGCGCTTGTAGATGAAGTCCACGATGTCCTGCGTAGAAGTGCCGGGGAGAAAAATCTCTGCGATGCCGGACTTCTTTAGCCCGGGGATGTCGGCTTCCGGGATGATGCCGCCAACGAGGACCGTGACGTCACTCATGCCTTTTTCGTGGAGGAGATTCATGAGTTGCGGGCAAATGGTATTATGCGCGCCGGACAGAATGGACAGGCCGATCACATCGACGTCTTCCTGGAGGGCCGCGGAGGCGATCATTTCCGGCGTCTGGCGCAAACCGGTGTAAATCACTTCCATCCCCGCATCGCGCAGGGCGCGCGCAATCACTTTCGCGCCGCGGTCATGTCCGTCCAGCCCCGGCTTGGCAATCAGCACCCTGATTTTCTTTTCGGGCATGGGCTAAGTGATGGCGACTTCTTCGTAGGTGCCGAAGACGTCGCGCATGGCGTCGCAAACCTCGCCGAGAGTGGCGTAAGCTTTCACCGCCTCGAAAATGAAGGGCATGAGATTCTCTTTGCCCTTGGCGGCGTTGCGGAGCGCAGTTAGGCGGTGGTCCACTTCGGCTTGGGAACGCTCAGCGCGCAGTTTGCGGAGACGCTCTCCCTGGCGATGCGCAACCGTTTCGTCAATCTGCAGAATTTCCAGCGGCTTTTCTTCCGAGACAAAATCGTTCACGCCCACGACGATTTTTTCTTTCTTATCTACGGCCATCTGGTAGCGATACGAGGCTTCCGCAATTTCCCGTTGCGGATAGCCGCGTTCGATCGCCTCGACCATACCGCCCATAGCGTCAATCTTGTCGATATAGTCCCACGCGCCGCGCTCGACCTCGTTGGTGAGCGTTTCCACAAAATACGAGCCGCCGAGTGGGTCGACCGTGTTTGTCACCCCGGTTTCGTGCGCGATGATTTGCTGCGTGCGCAGAGCGATGGTGGCAGCAAATTCCGTCGGCAACGCCCAAGCTTCATCGAGCGAATTCGTATGTAAGGATTGGGTGCCACCCATCACGGCCGCCAGGGCCTGGACGGCCGTGCGCACCACGTTGTTATAAGGCTGCTGGGCGGTGAGGGAGCAGCCGGCGGTTTGCGTATGGAAGCGCAGCGCGCAGGAGCGCGGATGCTTGGACTTGTAGCGCCCCGTCATGGCTTTGTGCCAGATGCGGCGGGCGGCGCGATATTTGGCAATTTCTTCAAAGAAGTCATTGTGCGCGTTAAAGAAGAACGAAAGCTGCGGAACGAACTCATCCACGTGCAATCCGCGGCGCCTGCCCCATTCGACATACTCGAGCCCATCGCGCAAGGTAAACGCCAACTCCTGAATCGCCGTCGAGCCGGCTTCACGGATGTGATAGCCGCTAATGGAAATGGTGTTGAATTTCGGCGTGTTCTTGATGCCAAATTCAAAAGTGTCGATCACCAGCCGCATCGACGGTGCCGGTGGGTAGATGTATTCCTTCTGCGCGATGTATTCCTTGAGGATGTCGTTCTGGAGCGTACCGGAAATCTTCTTCCAATCCGCACCTTGTTTTTCCGCGACCGCCAGGTACATAGCCCAGATGACCGCTGCTGGCGAGTTAATGGTCATGGAAGTGGTGACGTTCGCCAGCGGAATTTTGTCGAACAGCACTTCCATGTCGGCGAGAGAGCTGATGGCCACACCACATTTGCCGACTTCGCCCTCGGAAAGAGGATGGTCCGAGTCGTAGCCCATCAGCGTGGGCAAATCAAAAGCCGTCGAAAGACCCGTTTGACCTTGCGATAGCAGGTAGCGGAAACGAGCATTGGTGTCTTCCGCCGTGCCGAAGCCCGCAAACTGGCGCATAGTCCAAAGGCGTGTGCGGTACATGGTGGGATGGATTCCACGGGTATACGGGGGCACGCCGGGCAGGCCCAAATCACGCTCAGGGTCCCGGCCGGCCAAATCCGCTTCCGTGTAAAGCCGTCGAATCGGATGGCCAGATGTGGTTGTGAAATCGTAGGCCCTCTCGGGGTTCTTCTCCAAGAATGGTTGAAGCGTGTTCTTCTCCCAGGCGAGTTCTTTGGCCGAGGGTTGGCGCTCCGAAGTAGGAGTTTCCGCCGGAGTCAGCGTTGGCGTTGGTCCTTTTGGCTTATCGCTCATTCCCGGACCTCTCGTCGAGCGTGCATGCGAGCAAAAACCTCTCAGATTTTCAATAACTAATGCTATGCGAAAGGCAGAAGACGGGCAAGCACTCGGGAAACTGCGATTCGTTCGGTTGGAAGCAGATACAAGCTGAGGCTGGCAAGGTCGACGAGTTCCACTTTGGGAAGAGAAGTCGTTTGCTTGATGGGCGGTAGGGGAAGCAGAAAACGTCCCGCCTCCCTCGCGCGGGGGGCTGGCGTGCGGCCTGAGCTCCACCCCAGGTTCAGGGCTTTTCGCGCAGCAAGTCCACCTGGTATTGGTTGTACCAAAGCGATTTTGCGCCGCCTCCGGACGGCTGCCACCGTCTCTCTGTGGCACTCTTTCGGCCCTGGCGACGAGCCGACTCTTTCGAATCGCATTATGGCCGCTTGGGGTGTCTCGGAGTATAGCAAGCAGGGCGCGAAAAGAAAGCCGCGGGAGAGAATCGTGCCGCGCCTGTGGCGCCGGACGATTTTGGGACATCCCACCGAGCGCTCACGCGCTGGGCTAACGTGTGGCGCGCCTAACGGCGCTTGCGAGGCGGGACAAGAGTGGGCACGGCGTGCCGTGCCCCTACGCCTACAAAGACAAGGTGGCAGACGTTACTTCTGGCCGGCATCCGAACCGGAGAAGAGCTTGTCCACGCCGACGACCTGGCCGTGCAGGGTGCCGGGGATGAGCGTTTCGCGGTCGACTTCGCCGGTCGTCGCATCCGCGATCGTAACGTGATTGACCTCCAAGGTGCGACCTACGGCTCGTTCATAGCTGGCTTTGGCTTCGACCAGATTGGCGAGGGCGCGGATCTCGTTGCCTTCTGCGGTAATGAGGTCGCGTTGCGTCAAAATGACTTGGTAAACCGTGGAAGCCCCAAGCTGATACTTCTTCTGCTCGGCATCGAAGGTCTGCTGCTGAAGCTGCCGTGCCTTGCTGGCGGCCGCCACCTGCGCGCGGTCTTGGGTCAGCATGATATAGCTTTTGCGCACGTCGAGAAGCGCGGCGTTTCGCAATTGCTGCATTTGCGTTTGGAGTTGCCGTTGCTCGAGCAGAGCGCGGGCGTGAAAGGCCTGGGCCTGGCGGTTGCGCAAAGGAAGGGTCAAGGTCAACTGGCCGGCGTACACGGGAAAACGATTGTGAAAGACCTGGTTTTGCGCCGTGGTGAAACCGTTTTGGGAAACGGTCGTGCCCGTCGGAACCGTGGTGGACTCGAAGATAGGCGTTGGCACATTGTTGATGTCGACGCTAATGGGGTTGCCGTTAGCATCGACGATGGGAATTTTCGTGCTTATGGTCTTCAAGCCCGTGGGAGTCAAGGAGTTTCCGGCTAACCCAGAAGATTCATAGAATGCGCTCGCAGTGAGTGACGGCAGAAGGGCGTTCCTGGTTGCGCGAGCGTCAATATCAGCGTTCTTCAGGTTGTAGGCCTCTTCTTGAAGTTCGGGCCGTTTCGCGAAGGCTTCCTTAATGGCGTCTTCAAAGGTAGGGGCTTCGACGACTTCTGGGGGCTTTGGCTCATCCGTAGGAATGATTTCGACGTTGATGATATTCGGAGCGAGCGGATCCTTGGAGATGTCGTTTTTCAAAGTTTGCTCATCCTGGAGCTGCGTGGTCTGGGCAAAGATGAGGTTCTGCTGATCCGTGGCGAGTTCCGATTCCGAACGAGTCACTTCCAGAGGAGCCAAGCTTCCGATCTCCAACTGCTTTTTGTTGTCTTCGTAGAGCTTCTGCGCGACCGCAACGGCCTGCTGATTGACTTTTACATTTTCACGGGCATAAACCAGTTCCCAATAGTCATTCACGGTGGTCGTGACGGTGGTGATGGCTTGCTGAGCAAAGGCCCAGTCTGCAATTTTGCGGTTGTTGTTGGCGATGCGAATGTTGCGCGTCCACAATTGCTTGCCGAAGCCGTTCAACAAAGGCTGCGAAAGAGTAACTTGAAGGTTGGAACTGACGTCCGGATTAAAGAAGTTGGCGATATTGGAACTGCTGCGCGTATTGTTCCAGCCCACGGTTATGTTGGTTCCCGTATGGAAGGTCTCCGAATACTGGTTATTGAACTGAGAGCTATGCGAAACAACCGAAGCAGCGCCGGTAGTGCCGGCGCCGGAAATGAAGGGGTTGTTGATCGGTGTCACGGCGTCTACTATCTGAGTCGAGCTGGTGATGAGCGGATCGAAGTTCTGAATGAAGAACACGAATGGATTAACGAGGGCGGAAGAGGAGGGAATGGCTACTCCAGGCGTGGCAAAGCCAGAGCTGCCGGCCTGGGCATTGAGCAGACCGGCGTCGGAGATCCACGGGTAATAACGCTGTACGGCAATGTCCAAGTTGTTTTCGAGCGCAAGCTCAATGGCGTCTTGTAGGCTGATTTCGAGCTTGTTGTCGTGGATGAGCTGGTCGATGCGCGGCGAATTGACCAGAACGGGCGGCGGAACGAACTGCGATTCGTAGGGCTTGAAGATGTTTGGAAAAGCGCGTGGCCCACGGGAGTAGTGTTGGCTTGCAACGCCCAGAGAAGCGACGGGGGCGATGTTCGCGCCGCTGGAAGCCGGAGCGGGCGCTGGAGCAGGGTTGGCCGGTGGATTCTGCGGCGGGTTTTGCGCGAAAGCCGGAGACGTGGAGCCTGCGGCAAGCGCACCGGCAAGAAAAGCGGCAAGCAGCGAACGAAGCGCCTGCCCCATGCGCGGCTGATGGTCCCTGGTTGCCCACGGAAAGAACGAGTCAACGGTCTTCCACAGCATTGCCATAATGGTTTTCACCCCTCGCGATTCTGTCCCAGTGGGACGTTTTTGATTTGCACTCAACTATCTAAAACGTTGGAACAAAGGAATTTGTTTCACTTTCTTGGCTGGTTTTGAGAAATTAACGCTGAGCCTTAATGCGCTAATAGAAACACTCCCCCGGACACTCAGGATAATAGACGCAGAAAGGCGCTACAAGGTCCCCGGGGAGTTCAAGAGCAGGAACGTCTTAACGCAAGTGCGTGGGAAAGCCTGGCGGGAAGTTGAGAAGTTGATTCGTAGAGGCACGAACAGGAAGGGTTTGCATCGCCACGACGCCCATGCAAACCCTTAAGGCTAAGCGACGCTAGCGTCCCGAGCCGTCGCGAAAGAGGTCTTCGGCGCCCACGACCCTTCCGTGAAGCGTTCCCGGGATGAGAGTTTCGCGTCCGATATCGCCGGAGAGCGCGTCGGCGATGGTGACATGATGCACTTCGAGAGTGCGCCCAAGAGCGCGTTCGTAGTTGGCTTTGGCCTCTTGGAGGTTGGCGAGGGCGCGCAGTTCCGTGCCTTGGGCAGCAATCAGATCGCGCAGCGTGAGAATTACGTTGTAAGTCGTGGAAGCACCGAGTCGGTATTTTTTCTCCTCGGCATCGAACGTTTCCTGCTGCAATTGGCGCGCCTCACTGGCGGCTGCGACTTGAGCGCGGTCTTGGGTCAGCGCAATGTAGCTATTGCGCACGTCAAGCAAAGCCGCGTTTTTCAATTGCTGTACTTCCATTTCGATCTGGCGCTGAGCAAGCTGCGCGCGCTGGTTGTCCGCTTGCAGGGAGCGGTTGCGAATCGGAATCGTTATGCTGATTTGGGCTAAATAGTCAGGATTCGTGTTATGAAAAACGGAGCTCATCGCGTCGGTGAAGCCGGAACTCATAGGGCCTGAGGTGGAGGTGGGGCGCGTGTTGCCGGCCAATCCGACAGTCCCGTACTGGCCGCTGAGGGTCGCCGTTGGCAACAGGGCGTTGTGCGTGGCCTTCACATCGAGGGCGGCGTTCTTCAGGTTGTACTCTTGCTCGAGCAGGTCTGGC
>Ga0209577_10000530_pt1 | contig 38752 bp, 44 predicted proteins | sample GraSoiAngelo_109_FD_185874 | JGI IMG/M metagenome (GOLD analysis project Ga0209577, IMG submission 185874) | Grasslands soil microbial communities from the Angelo Coastal Reserve, California, USA - 14_0903_12_20cm (SPAdes) (version 2) | ecosystem: Environmental > Terrestrial > Soil > Grasslands... | reverse complement strand
CAATGTCTGGAGCGCGGCGCGCCGACCATTTCGATCGCTACCCCCGCCGACGGGGGCATAGTCAAGCTTCACCAGGTCGTGAGCTCGAGCTTCACCTGCGCCGACGGGTTCGGGGGACCCGGATTGGCGTCGTGCCTCGACCAGTCGGGGCGGCCCTCAGGCGCAGCGCTCACCACCTCCATTCCCGGGCGACACCCGTTCTCGGTCACCGCGAAGAGCCTCGACGGGCTGTCCACCGTCAAGACCGTCGTCTACACCGTCCAGGCTCCCGTCAACCAGTTCAGGCTCTCCCGCAAGAAGCTGAAGCAGACGACAGGTGTCGTGACGTTCGACATCTCGCTTCCGGGACCGGGCTCGGTCAGCGTGGTGGAGTCGATGCTGAGCGCGGGGAGGCAGTTCGTCTCCGGGCGCGCCCACCTTTCCCCCCGGCGCCGGCAGACCCTGCATGCCACGGTCAAGCCGAACGGTCGCGGCATTCATCTCGTCCGCCACCACCGCAAACTCGTCTCGGTCCAGCTGCAGGTGGCGTTCACCCCGGCCGGGGGAACTCCTCACAGCATCAGGTTTGCGCTGTCGCTGAAGTCGCGCCCCGCTCCAGGGTAAGCCGGCGAACTTGACTGGCGCCACAGATCCAGTCATGATCGCCGTTACAAGGAGGGAGTCGAGGGCTATGAACGGACCGGGGAGTGGGGTCCCAAGCGCCAGCCGGGCGCGCACGCTCGGCGCGGCCGTGATCGGGATGCTTTTGACCGTGGTGCTCGCCGCGTGCGGAAGCGCGACGCACTCGGTGTCGGGTGTGAAGGGCGGCAGCGAAGTCTCGAGTCGTACAAGCCGCCGTCGGGTGCCGCGAGCAGTTCGGGCGGTCCGGTCACATACGTGGCCAGCACTCCCGGACTCTACGGCGGGACCCGGAACATCTCGGTCTGCGACGCCCGCAAGCTCATCAGCTTCCTGGAGCAGAACCAGTCCAAGGCGACAGCCTGGGCGGGCGTGCTGGGAATCCAGCAGAGCCAGATCTCGAGCTACGTCGACAAGCTGACTCCCGTGCTCCTGCGCACGGACACCCGCGTCACCAACCACGGCTATGACAACGGTCAAGCTACTTCCCTCCAGGCGGTGCTTCAGGCCGGCACCGCCGTGCTCGTCGACCAGTACGGACGACCCACGGTCAAGTGCTACTGCGGTAACCCGCTGACGCCGCCGGTGCCCGAGTCCTCGCCGACCTACACCGGCACGCTCTGGCCGGGATTCAGCGCCCAGAGCATCACGATCATCCAGCAGTCGACGACGATCATCAACCAGTACATCCTCTATGACCCGAACACCGGCCAGCTGTACCCGCAGGCGCCGGGCATCAACGGCAAGGCCGGTCCATATCAGGGCGGCACGAATCCCGGCACGACGCCTCAGACGACGCCGCAGACGACTCCCGGGCGGACCCAGGAGAACCCGTCGGTCTCGCTGTCACCGAACCCCGTGACCCTCGGGGGCACCGTGACCTTGTCGGCGACCGGCTTTGCCCCGAACGTCGACCTGGCGATCGACGTCAACCGTCCCGACGGTGGCACCGACCACTTCTCGACCCCGAGCGGCGCCAGTGGCAACGCGACGTACACGTTCCCGAACGCCGGCGGCGCGCTCACCGGCAGCTATACGGTGACGGTCACCAATCCGAGCAGCGGCGCACACGCCTCGGCGTCGATCCAGGTGATCGGGCCATCGGGCGGCAACACTGGCTCGGGCGGCAACACCACGCCCAGCGGCAACACCGGCACGGGCGGCAACACCGGCGCGGGCGGCAACACGGGCACGGGCGGAAACACCGGGTCAACCGCCAACACTGGCGCAGGCACCACCGGCGCAGGCAACAGCGGCCACTGAGCGGCTACCCGCCCCAGCCGGCGAGCTCGGGAGCGAGGTTCCGCAGCGCCGGCTCGGCGGCGTCCCCATCGCTGAGGGCGCGCTCGAACGCGTCCGAATGGGCCCGCGCGCGTTTGCGTGGATACGGCCCGGCGGTCCCGCGGGAGGCGAGGAACGCCCAGTCGCTGGCCTGAAGCGCAAGCAGCTCCCGGAGCGCACGATCGCCCGGACGGATGCCGCGCGCCAGCGCCCTGACCTCGGCCGACCGAGCCGCCCACGCCTCCTCCGCGACGGCAGGGGCGCTCCACGTCCGCAGGTCGCCGCCCTCGCCCCAGCTCGTGACCCCGAGGTCGTCGTTCGCCGGCGCGGGCTCGTGCCGCTCGAGCGCGTCGTCGAGCGTCGTCATCGTCAGCCCCTGCCGCTCCGCCTCCTCGACAACGGCCGCGAGCCAGCCGACGCCCTCGTACCACCAATGGCCGAGCAGCTCCGTGTCGAGCGCGCACACGCAAACGCCTCCGTCCCGGACGCGCGCGCCGATCCTGGCCACGAAGTCACGCGCGTGCTCGGCCGCCAGCACCACGGCCGCCGCCGGGTCGTAGCGACGCCCGTCGTTCGCCTCTCGGTCGATCGGCCACAGCACGGGTCCCGCCTCGGTCGCGAGCGGCCGGAGGTGGCGCCGATCGCCCTGTCCGAAGAGATTCGTCAGCTCCACGCACGTGGAGCGCACGCCCGCCTCCTCGAGCACCTCGTCGAGCCACGCCTCGTGCGCGCACTCCGGTAGCCAAAAGCCTCCCTCCCAGGAGCCAAACCGCCGGCGGTGCGAGGCGATGCCGGTCTGCACCTGGAGCGCGGCAAACGTGTCGCTCGCGAGCAGCGGCAGAACCGGATGGGTCGCCGCCGAGGTCCACGACGCGTGCTCCCCGAGCGCACCCAGCAGCCCACCGGGACCAAGGCCCGCGAGCCGCTCGGCCGCGGCCGCGTACTCGGCGGCGGAGCGCTCGAGCTCCTCGGCCGCCGAGAGCTCGCCGGCGCGGCGGAACGCCTCGATGTCCAGTCGGTGCGACTCAGGCCTGATCTCGGTGAGAAACGCGAGGCAGCGGTCGATCGCCCCGGGAGCCTCGAGCTGGTCGCACAGCACCGGGGTCAGCGACAGCGTGATCGGTGCGCGCCCGAGCACGTCGAGCAGCGGCAGGTACGACGTGGCGATCGCCTCCCACAGCCACTCCTCGCCGAACGGCCAAGTCCCGAATCCCTCCACGTACGGCATGTGGGTGTGGAGGACGATCGCGAGCTCGCCACGGGGCCTCATCAACGTGAGGCTATTTGGACCGGCGTCCCGCCCTTCTGTCGCGCTACTCCGTGATGCTCAGCGCGTGGCCTTCTTGGCCGCGCTGCGCGCCTTGCCGACGGCGTTCTTCGTCTTTCCCTTGAGCTCCTCCCCGGCGCCCCGAGCCTCGGTGCCCGGACGTCCGGTCGTAATCCCGGTCTCCCGCTTGGCGCGGCCTTTGACCTCCTCGGCCTTGCCCTTGACGCGCTGCGAACGATCTCCCATGTCTCCTCCTTCGATCTGTCGCTTGACGTGGGTCTACCCGGAGACTGGGCGCCTCACCGGCACACGGCCAGGAAGTCGAGCGCACGATCGAGCTCGGAGGTCCGCAGCGCGAAATCCCGCGTGGAGATCGCCGGGGTGAACCGAGCGTAGAACCGCTCGGTGATCCCGAGGCGGGCATGCAGGGAATCCCAACCCAGCCTGAGCGCGATCTCGTGGAGGCGCAGCTTGCGCGCGTGGAACAGCCCCAGCAGCTCGACGCTCGGGAACACCGACCGGCACAGCGCCTCGAACTCCCGAGCCCGGTACTCACGGATGTGCCACGGGTTGCCCGACTTCTCGGCCCCCGCAGGAGCGAGCGTCAGCACGTTCGGAGTCGACACGTATGCCACCCCGCCGGGGGCTAGGAGCGCGCGGAAGCGCTCGAGCACGGCCGCGGGCTCCTGCACGTGCTCGATCGTCTGCAGGAACACGACCGCGTCGCACGACTCCGGCTCGCCGTACGTCTCGACCATCCCGCGTTCGAACCGCAGGTTCTGCCGCGGATACCGCAGCGCGGCGTGCTCGTGCGCGTCGGGGTTCGCATCGACGCCCACGACGCTCGCGGCCGTCCGCGAGATCACCTCCGACCCGTACCCCTCGCCGCACGCCATGTCGATCACGCGCCGGCCGATCACCCGCGCGCTGATCCATTCGTACACGGCGAGGTGGCGCTGGAACCAGTAGTTCTCCGCCGGGACGTCCGGAAGCGTCCGCTCCCCGGTCAGCTCGAGCGGAGGCACGCCTGGAGGCTGGTTCTCCTGTACGTACGCGGTCAACGGCAGGGCGAGAGGGTAATCTGCGGCGCGCCATGGAGGCACTCCGAAGTGCGAATGAGATCCGCGAGGTCAACACCCGCTACCACGACGTCGCCGCCTCCACCTACGACTCCAAGTGGGGAATCGACTTCGGCGAGGTCGGCCAGGCACAGGTGCTCGGCAAGCTGCGCAAGGTGCTCGGCTCGCGGCTCGACCGGGGCTTCGAACGCTCGCTGGAGATCGGCGCCGGCACGGGCTACTTCTCGCTGAACCTGCTCCAGGCCGGTGTGGTCACGGAGGCGACCTGCACCGACATCTCGCCCGGCATGGTCCGCACGCTCGCGACGAACGCCGCCCGCCTCGGCCTGGAGGTGCGGGCGGCGCGTGCCGACGCCGAGTCGTTGCCGTTCGCCGAGGAGAGCTTCGACCTCGTGCTCGGGCACGCGGTGCTCCACCACCTTCCGGATCTCGACCGGGCGTTCGAGGAGTTCGCGCGGGTGCTGCGCCCGGGCGGATGGATCGTGTTCGCCGGCGAGCCCTCGCGAACCGGCGATCGCCTGGCGTGGCTGCCCAAGCGCGGTGCATCCGCGCTCGCGCCGCTGTGGCGAGCCGCGCTGCGCGCCCGCCCCGCGGCAGGAGAGGCAGCGGACGACGGGCACGCCGCCCACGACCATGGGCTCGAGCGGCTGGTGGACATCCACGCCTTCGCTCCTGGCGAGCTCGCGGAGTGCGCGAAGCGCGCCGGGTTCACCGATGTGAAGATCCGCGGCGAGGAGCTGGTGGCCAGCGTGTTCGGCTGGTTCAACCGTGCGCTCGAGGCGAGCGCCGACCCCGAGCAGGTGCCGATGCTGTGGCGGCAGTACGCCTTCCACGGATATCTCCTGCTGCAGCGAGTGGACGAGCACGTGCTCGAGCCGCTGCTACCGCCGGCGCTGTTCTACAACCTCCTGCTCGCGGCGCGCAGGGCGTAGGCTCAGTGCGTGCCGGATCGGCTGTCGCGCGACTTCCCGCTGTTCCCGCTCGGCATCGTCGCCCTGCCCGGCGAGCTCGTGCCGCTCCACATCTTCGAGGAGCGCTACAAGACGATGATGAACGAGTGCCTGGCGGAGGAAAAGGAGTTCGGGATCGTGTGGCTCTCGGACGACGGACTGCGGGAGACCGGGTGCGCGTGCGCGATCGAGCGCGTGCTCGAGCGGATGGAGGACGGTCGGATGAACATCCTCACCCGGGGCACCCGCGTGTTCCGGGTCGTCGAGCGCCAGAGCGAGCTCGCTTATCCCGCCGGCGTGGTCGAGTTCCTCCAGGACCGCGACGAACCGGTCGACCCTGACCTCGCCGAGGAGGCGCATGGCGCTTACGCGGAGCTGGTGCGCCGAGCGACAGACAACGAGCCGGAGGCCGGAGCCCTGGCCGACATGGGCGCCTACGCGATGGCGGCCACGGTCGACTTCGGGCCCGACGCCAAGCAGGGCCTACTCGACCTCCGCTCTGAGAACGCGCGGCTGCGGCTGCTGACCAGGCTGTTCCACGCCGCCACCAAGCGGCTCGACCTGATCGACCGCGCCCAGGAGCGCGCACAGTCCAACGGCAAGGTGCGGTTCGGCGGGGCCTGATCGGTCCCCCCCCGGGACGGCGCCGCCGAGTCAGGTCTTGGTTGTAACCCCCGCGCTGATCAGCGGGCTCAGGGGCGTGGCGGCGATACGGGCCGCGATCGCCGTGGCGGGGCGCCGCAGGACGAGCCACACGACCACCGCGATGGCCGCCCCCGCCAGCAGGCCCGCGATCACGTCGCCGGGATAGTGGACGCCGGCATAGACGCGCGCAAACGCGAGCAGCAACGCCAGCACCACCGCGATCGCGCCGAGCTTGCGATTGACGAACACCAGGCCCGTAGCCAGCGCGCCGGCGATGATCGCGTGGTCGCTCGGAAATGAATAGTCGTGCGCGCAGGACAGGATCACCGTAGGGTGGTGGACGAGAATCGCCGTGGCGTGGCAGGGACGGACTCTCGCCACCGCCTGAGAGACGAAGTGGTTGATGCCGAGCGCGATCAGGGCGCTCAGCCCCGCCAGCACGGCAGCTACGACGCCATCCAGGGATCGGCGGTGCCGCGCCCAGAGCCAGCCGCCGACGACCATCAACGCCAGCACGACGAGCCCGGCCCAGTTGGCGTACGCGCTCATGAACCCGTGCAGCCAGTGCGTGTCCCGCGAGAACGAGTTGACGTCGAGATACCAGCGCCGATCGAGGCTCACGGAGCCTGAGCGTATCGGGCGAACCGGCTAACCCGAGAGCCCGCACGCCTGCTGGGCTGTCTGTAGCGCGAACAGCTCGACCTGCGCGAGCTCGGGATGCGCGGCCGCCGCCCTGTCCGGGAACGAGATCGTGCCGTCCTGGAGCCTGATCGTGTAGCTGAACGCGCTGCCTGAGGCGGCGGGGATCCGCAGGTTGTGCTTCGCGTCGTTGTCGAGGTTCGTGGCCAGATCGCGGGCCCGGAGCAACAGCGGGTCGCTCAGCTTGCGGGCGCGGCCACCGTTACAGCGGATCGTCCCGCCGTCGTTCACCAGGAGCGTCAGCTTGCGCCCCTGCCCGGTCCGCGTCAGCAGGAACAGGTCCGGTGAGCTGACGTCGAACCCGCAACCCGCTACCAGCGCGGCCGCGACGGCGGCCGTCAACGCGCGCCTCACCTGGCGACCACGATCGCTGCGCCCCCGCGCCGAGGATCGCCGCCGCCCCAGAACCTGCCGTCCGGGTCGCGCTCGGCGGCCTGCACGCCGCCGAAAAACAGGTTGAGCTCACGGAAGCGCGCGATCGCCCGACCGCCCGCCTCGAGCGGCTCCATGTCGAATCCCGGCTCGGCGTACACGACGCCGTCCTCGAAATGGACCCGCGGGGCCTCCACCGCGTCCCTGGCCCGCAGGCCCTCGTCGATCACCCGCACGATCGTCTGGAGGATCGCCGAGCGGATCCGATTCGACCCCGCGCTGCCCAGCACCAGCTCCGCCACGCCGTCTCGGAGGACGGCCGTGGGAGCCATCATGCTGGGCATGCGCCGCCCCGGCGGGTGGCGATGAAACCCCAGCGGATTCAGGTCCTGCTCGCCGAGCATGTTGTTGAGGTGGACGCCCGTGCCCGGCACCACCACGCCCGAGCAGGATCCGTTCGAGCAGGTCACCGAGCACGCCCATCCGTCGTGGTCGAGCACCGCGATGTGCGTGGTCGAGCCGAGCGGCGTGTCGTCCCCCCGCGCGCGCAGGAACCGCTCCACGAACTCCGGGTCGTCGAGACCGGCGAGGAACTCGGGCGTGCGCTCCTCCTGGGTGCGCTGCATCACCTCGATGACGCGCTCGAGGCCCGGGGCCGCCGAATCCCCCTCGAGCCGGGACAGCGCGCGCGCGATCAGGATTCCGCCGGCCGACGGCGGCGGGTTCGTCACCACCGTCCGGCCGCGATAGCTCACCTCGATCGGATCGCGGTCGATCACTCCGTAGGCATCGAGGTCCTGCGCGGTCAGCATCCCCCCGCGGGAGGAGACCCACTCCACGATCGCTGCGCCGATGTCCCCGGAGTAGAACGGGCCGGGCCCTTCGGTCCCCAGCCGCTCGAGCGACTCGGCGAGCTCCGGCTGGCGGACCCGGTCCCCCGCTCGCAGCACCTGTCCGGTGGGGGCGAACAGAGCGGCCGACTCGGGCGTCGAAGTGATGATGTCGCCGAGGATCTCGAACACGTACGCCTGCGGGGGCGTCACCTCCACCCCCTCGCGCGCGAGCCGAGCCGCCGGGGCGACCAGGTCGGCCAGCGGGACCCGTCCGAAACGGGTCGAGGCGTCGTGGATTCCGGCGGGAGTGCCGTACGTCCCAACGGACGCCGCGCCGATGTTGAACACCTGAATCGCGTCCCCGAACGACACGGTGATCGGGATCAGCTCCGCGCGCGCCTCCGGATCCGCGCTACGGCCGGGGGCCTCGACGAAGAAATCGAGCAGCACCGGAGCCTGCGCCGGCGCCACCACGAGCATGTATCCACCCGCCCCGAGCCCGGTCAAGAGCGGCTCGCACGCGAACGAGGTGAGCATCGCGGCCACGGCCGCGTCGACGGCGTTGCCACCCTCGCGCAGCGCCTCGGCGCCCGCCCGAGCGGTCAGCGGATGGCCGGCGGCGATTACGCCGAGCTGCGGCTCGGCCACGGTCGCACTACCTGCGCGGCATGAATTCCGGCACGTCCAGCTCCACCGCTGGGCGCACCGAAGTCCGCTCCCGAATCCGGCTCACTCGGGGTTCGCCGCGGGGCTCCGGCGGGGCCGGTCGGGCCTGCCCGTTCGCCTCGACCTCGAGCGGCCGGCGCGAGGTCCTAGCCTCGCCGTAGCCGGTGGCGACGACCGTCACCCACACCTGGTCGTCGAGCTTCTCGTCGAGCATCGCGCCGAAGATGATGTTGGCGTCGGGGTGCGCGGCCTCCGCGACCGCCTTGGCGGCCTCGTTGACCTCCCACAGGGACAGGTTGGTGCCTCCGGTGATCGACAGGAGGATCGAGCGGGCACCCTCCATGCTCGTCTCGAGCAGTGGGGAGGCCACGGCGTGCTCGGCGGCCTCGATCGCGCGGCACTCTCCGGTCCCCATACCGATCCCGAGCAGCGCGCTCCCGGCGCTCGACATGATCGTGCGCACGTCCGCGAAGTCGAGGTTGATCAGCCCGGGGAGCGTCACCAGGTCGGAGATCCCCTGCACGCCCTGCCGGAGCACGTCGTCGGCGACTCGGAACGCCTCGACCATCGATGTATTGCGGTCGAGCACGGTCAGCAGCCGGTTGTTGGGGACGACTATCAGGGTGTCGACCTCCGCGCTGAGCGCCTTGATCCCGGACTCCGCCTGGTCCCGGCGGCGCGAGCCCTCGAACTGGAACGGTCGCGTGATGATCCCCACGGTGAGCGCGCCCAGCTCGCGGGAGATCTGCGCGACGATCGGCGCGGCGCCCGTGCCGGTGCCTCCGCCGGCGCCGGCGGCGATGAACACCATGTCGGCCCCCCGCAGCATCGCCTTGATCCGGTCGTGCTCGTCGATGGCAGCGCGGCGGCCCAGGTCCGGGTCCGACCCCGAGCCCAGCCCGCGGGTCAGCGAGTCGCCGATGTGGAGCGTGTCGTGCGCGGCCGACTGCTGCAGGGACTGCAGGTCGGTGTTGATCGCCAGGAACTCGACCCCCGCGATCTCGGCCTCGACCATTCGGTTGACCGCGTTCACGCCGGCGCCGCCGACGCCGACCACTCGGATCACCGGGGTGACTCTGCCGCCCTCCTGTGGCATGAACGACTCGGCGACCCGGTCGGGGCGGGCGTAAGGATCGGGCTCCGGCGCACGCGGGGGCGCGGGCTTCGGCCGCTCCATCAGGCTCTCCGGGATGTCCGAGGCGAACGCCTGACGCAACCGCTCCTGCGGAGAGGGCACGTGGCGCTCCACGACCGGCTCGTCGCGCGGCCGCTCCGTCGCCCGCGCCGGCGGACCGGGCGGCTCCGCCGCGGGCGGGGCCGGGGCGGACGCGGCCGGCTGGGTGCGCTTCTTGCGCTCGGGAGCGGGCGGCTCCTCTTCTGGCTTCTTGGCGCCCGGGGCGTCCTCGGTGGTCTTGCGGAACAGGGCCGCCAGCGGGCCCTCACGCATGCTCGCGCGCTTACTCGTTGGCATGTTTGAGGACCTCCTTGGCGAGCTGCCTGTAGGCGTGAGCGGCCTTTCCATCCGGATCGTATTTCAACACCGACATGCCTTTCACCGGTGCCTCTGCGAACCGGATCGTCTTGCGGATGCGCGACGCGAACACCATGTCCCCGAAGTTCTCCTCCAACAGCTCGATCGCCTCCTTGGCGTGGAGCGTCCGGGTATCGATCATCGTGGGCAGGATCCCCTCGATGTCGACGTCCGGATTGAGGTTCTCACGGATCATCGCGAGTGTGTTCTGAAGCTGGACAAGGCCGCGCATCGACAGATATTCGCACTGGACGGGGACGATCACCTTGTTTGCGGCGGTGAGCGCGTTGATCGTGAGCAGCCCGAGGCTCGGCGGGGTGTCGATGAACACGAAGTCGTAGTCGTCCTCGACATCCTTCAACGCCTTCTGCAGCGAGCGCTCGCGGCCGATCATCGTCGACATCGCGATCTCGGCGCCGGCCAGGTCGATCGACGAGCACGCGATGTCCACCTCGCGCTTGCGGATCACTTCCCGGATCGAGATGTGATGCACGAGCACGTCGTACATCGACTTCTCGAGCGTGTCGGGGTCGATGCCCTGCGACATGGTGAGGTTCCCCTGCGGGTCCATGTCGCAGCACAGGACTCGATGGCCTTCCTCTGAGAAGGCCACGGCGAGATTCAGCGTGGTCGTGGTCTTTGCGACGCCGCCCTTCTGGTTGGCGAACGCGATCACCTTGCTCACGGGAGGCTCCGATACGTCGGGGGACTCATACGCGCCTGTATTCGCATATGGGCGCTGGAATCCTCCGAGGCCCGTGTCAATCCGCACGCGCTCGGTGCCGAATCCCGCCCAGCTACTCTGCGGCCCGGTGCGCGCGCTCCTTGACAAGCGGCTGGTGTTCGTCACCGGCAAGGGGGGTGTGGGCAAGTCCACGGTCGCCGCGGCACTCGGGCTCGTGGCGGCCCGGCGCGGTCTGCGCACGATGATCGCCGAGCTCTCGGGACAGGACCGCATCCAGCGGCTGTTCGAGCACGGCGGCGAGCACTTCGTCGAGGTGGAGGTCGCACCGGGGCTGTTCACGATCTCCGTCGATCCGGATCACGCGATGGACGAGTACCTACAGGTGAAGGCCGGCGCGGTCGGCCACGTGCTCGGCTCGAGCCGTCTGTTCCACGCATTCACGATGGCTACCCCCGGAATGCGCGAGCTGCTCAGCATCGGCAAGGTTTGGGAGCTCGCCCAGTCACACCGTCGGACCGAGGGCGCCGACCCCTACGACCTCGTGATCGTCGACTCGCCGGCCACGGGACACGGCGTCGGGCTGCTGCGCACGCCCCGCACGTTCTCGGAGATCGCGCGCGTCGGGCCGATCGCCCATCAGGGCCGCCAGATCGCGAAGACGATCAGCAACCGGAAGTTCACCGGCGTGGTGGCCGTCGCGACGCCCGAGGAGATGCCGGTGAATGAGACCCTGTCGCTGGGTGAGTCGCTCGCGCAGGATGGCCTCGGGCTCGACCTTGTGATCGTAAACGCGCTTTACCCGATGCGGTTCGACGACGAGGAGGTCGAGGAGCTCACCGGGGCGCTGCGGCGAGCCCGCTCGCCGCTGTCGCGCTCGGCCCTCGGCGCGGCCCTGTCCGAGCACGCGCGGGCGGAGACCCAGCGTGAGCAGGAGGGCCGGCTGCGCGCGGAGGCGAATGGGCGGCTGGTGGCGCTCCCGTACCTGTTCGTAGACCACATCGGCCCCGAGGAGGTCGAGGAGCTGGCCGACGTGCTGGAGCCGCAGCTGTGAGCGGTGGCGTGGACCAGATGCTGGAGGGCAAGCGCGTCTGCGTGTGCGCGGGGTCGGGAGGAGTTGGCAAGACGACCGCATCGGCGGCGATCGCCCTCGGGATGGCGGCGGGCGGCGCCAAGGTCGCGGTGGTGACGATCGACCCGGCCAGAAGGTTGGCGAACGCGCTCGGCCTGGAGGAGCTCCAGAACGATCCCCGCCGCGTGGAGCCCGAACGGCTGGCGACCGGCGGCCTGGAGATCGCCGGCGAGCTGTGGGCGATGATGCTCGACCCCAAGCGCACGTTCGACGAGCTGATCGAGCGCGTCGCGCCGACGCCGGAGCGCGCCGAGGAGATCAAGGCCAACCGCGTGTACCGCGAGCTCTCGACCGCGGTCTCGGGCTCGCAGGAGTTCACCGCGATCGCCAAGCTCTACGATCTCGACCAGGAGCACAAGTTCGACCTGCTGGTGCTCGACACCCCGCCGTCGCGCAACGCGCTCGACTTCCTCGACGCCCCGCAGCGGCTGAACTCGTTCCTGGAGGGCCGGGCGCTGAAGGCGCTGATCCGCCCGACCGGAGTCGGGATGAGGGTGCTCGGCCGCGGCGCCTCGCCGCTGCTGGCGGGCCTGCGCCGGGTCACCGGCGTCGATCTTGTCACCGACCTCGCCACGTTCTTCCAGCTGCTGGGCGACATGACGGCCGACTTCAGCGAGCGGGCGCGCCGGGTCGAGCAGCTCCTACGCGCGCGTACGACGGCCTTCCTGCTGGTCTCCTCCGCCGAACGCGAGCCGATCGAGGAAGCGATCTGGTTCCACCGCACGCTCGAGCGGACGGGCCTGCCGTTCGCCGGGGTGGTGGTCAACCGCGTCCACCACGACCTGCTCTCCGGCAGCGAGCCCGCCGACGTGGGGGCTGCGCTCCGGCGGACCGCGCTCGACCCGGACCTCGCGGCGCGGGTGGCCGAGAACTTCCGCGACTACCACCTCCTGGCCCGCCGCGACCATCACAACATCCGCCGCCTCGCCCGCGGGCTCGGCGACCACCCCCTGCTGATGGTCCCGCAGCTCGACGAGGACGTGCACGACCTCGACGGCCTGCTGCAGATGCACCGCTACCTGTTCGCGTCGGCCGCAGAGCGCGAGCGGCTGATCGCCGAGCTCGTGGCGTAGCGGCGCGGCGGCCCCGGCGGTCCCGGGCGTCGCGCGGGCAGAGCTCACGAGCGGACAGATGTAACAGTCGCGGTCGCGCGCCGAGCGCCCGTGACGTTAAGTGCGCCCACAGCGGACAAACGTCACACGCGGTGGCCTGGAACGGAGCGCTTGTGACGTTCGTCCGCCCGGCGCCGCACCCCTCCCCCGCCCGCCGCCCCCCAGCGACCAAGGTGCGGGACCCGAGGTCCCACACCACCCGCGCCGGCGGGCGGATGCAACGTCAGGTCCCGCGAAACGCCTTAACGAGCCGGAGTCTCGGCGGTTGCGCCTCTGCCCTCGGCCCCCGCCGCCAGCCGCACCCGGCCTTCCCCCAGCAGCTCCCAGACCGCCCGTGCGGCCAGGGCCATCCGCTGGTTGGCGTCGAGATCCGCCGCCAGCTCCCCCGATAGCCGCAGCACCTCCTCGAATTCCAGCGGCGACTCGGCCGCGCGAGCGACGATCGCGTCCTTCAATCCCTCCAGCGCCGGCGGCGAGCGGACCGCATCTCGCGCCTCGGTCATGAGTCGCTCGGTGACGTTCCGGCCGGACTTGGTGACGTTCCCCCACCCCCGCCCCATGCCGATCTCCTCGACCGCGAGCTTCGGCCCCTCGTAGACGGCGAGCTTGACCTTCTCCGGCGCCCATCGCCGGTCGTTCCACTCGACCGGCCTGCCCTCGGCCAGCGGCCACAGCACACGCGAGTCGAGCTCTTCCCGCGTCAAGTTGAACGCGCGCGTGACGTGTGGGAACTGGCGGAGCTCGAGGTGGAACACCGGTCGATATCCTGACGCCCCGAGCGGTGAGGCTCGCTCCACGAACCGCGGCGCAATCCGCCAATGGCATCTACGTCGCAATCGGACCCCGACGCGGAGTGACCGTGGACCGAGACGGAGCCGTCAAGCCAAGCCGTCAGATCGACGCCCGCGAGCTCGGCGCGATCTTCGCCGGCGGGGCGCTCGGGGCGGCGATCCGGACGGCGCTGGTCGAGGCCGCCCCCTCCACTGGCGGCAGCTGGCCGTGGACGACGTTCGCGATCAACGTGATCGGCTCCCTGCTGCTCGGGTACTTCATCTGCCGGCTTCAGGAGCGCCTCCCCGTGACCGCGTACAGACGGCCGCTGCTCGGCACGGGTCTGTGCGGGGCGCTGACCACGTTCTCGGCGTTCCAGCTGGACGTCCTGCGACTGCTCGATCACGGCCGGGTGCTCGCCGCCGTCCTGTACGTCGCGGGCAGCATCGGCGCGGGACTCTTCGGGGTGCTGATCGGCACCAACCTCGTCCGCCGAGCGAGGCTCACGTGGTGACGGCGCTGCTCGTCGTGGCGTGCGGCGGAGCCGGCGCGATCGCCAGGTTCCTGGCCGACGCGGCCGTCCAGTCCCGCCGGCTGGGCGAGTTTCCCTGGGGAACGCTCGTGGTCAACCTCACCGGGACGGTTGCGCTGGGGCTCGTGGTCGGGCTGAACGCCCCGCACCGTGCGACCGAGCTGATCGGAACGGCCACGATCGGCTCCTACACGACGTTCTCGACCTGGATGCTCGAGACGCATCGCCCGGCCGAGGCGGGCGAGATACGGCTGGCGTGGATCAACATCCTCGCAGGGGTGGCGCTGGGGCTCGCCGCGATCGCGCTCGGGAGAGCCCTCGGGAGTGCGCTGTGAGCAGCGAGCCAGGGATCAAGCTCACCACGTATTTCGGCGAGCGCGAGCGCGAGGGCCGCCGGTTCCTCGCCGATGCACTGTTCGATCTGTATGAGCGCCACCGCATGCGCACGAGCGTCCTGCTGCGCGGAATCGAGGGATTCGGGAAGGGGCACCGGCTTCAGACGGACCGCCTGCTGACGCTGTCGGAGAGCCTCCCGGTGGTGTCGATCGCGATCGACACGCGCGAGCGGATCGAGGGGGCGGTACCCGAGGTGCTCGAGCTGACGGGCCACGGCTTGACGACGCTCGAGCGAGCGCGCCTCTCCACCGGGAATGACCTGGCGAGCCTGGCGCTCCCAGGCGCGGCCGGCGACGCACTCAAGCTCACGGTGTACGGGGGCCGCGCGGTCAGAGCCGACGGCCAGGCCGGGTACGTGGCCGCGGTGGACGCCCTACGGGCATTCGGAGCCGCAGGTGCCTCCGTGCTGCTGGGCGTCGACGGGACCCTGCACGGCGAGCGCCGCCGGGCGCGGTTCTTCGCGCGGAATGCCGGGGTCCCCCTGATGCTGCTCGCGATCGGCAGCCGAAACGCGCTCGAGGCGGCGCTGCGGCCCCTCTTGCGCCTAATCGAGGAGCCGGTCGTGACGGTCGAGCGAGTTCAGATCTGCAAGTCCGCCGGCGAGCTACTGGCCGAGCCGCAGGCGGTGGCCGAGCGCGATCCGTCCGGCCTGCCGATCTGGCAGAAGCTGATGGTCCACGTGGAGGAGCAGGCCAATCACGACGGGCATCCCGTCCACGTACAGCTCGTGCGCCGGCTGCGTGAAACCGGCGCGGCGGGGGTCACCGTGCTACGCGGCGTCCGCGGCTTCTACTCAGACCACGTGCCGTTCGCGGACCGGCTGCTGTCGATCCGCCGCAGCGTGCCGGTGCTGGTTGTCGCGATCGACACTCCCTCGGGCGTGCGGCGGTGGTGGCCGGCACTCGACGAGGTGACCGGTGAGGCCGGGCTCGTCACGTCGGAGCTGGTCCCGGCTACGCACGGGCTGAGCGAGGACCAGCGCGTCTCGCTGGCGCTCGCCAGCACCCCGACCACGCAGCTAGGCTCCGGCCCCTCATGAGCGAGCGGCCGCTGTGGGCACCCTGGCGGATCGAGTACATCGTCGGGCCCAAGGACGAGGACTGCATCTTCTGTGCGGCCGGCTCCGCCGGCGAGGACGACGATCGCGGGCCCGCACAGTCACCGCTTGACCGGGCCGCCCACTGCTTCACGATGCTCAACGCCTACCCATACGCTCCCGGCCACGTGATGGTCGCGCCGTACCGGCACGTGGCCGCGCTCGAGGAGCTCGACGAAGAAGAGCTGCTCGACCTGATGAGGCTCGCGCGTCGCGCGGTGCTCGCGATCGGGACCGCGATGACTCCCGACGGATTCAACACGGGGCTCAACCTGGGAAAGGTGGCGGGGGCCGGAATCGCCGAGCACCTGCACCTGCATGTCGTCCCCCGGTGGGAGGGCGATACCAACTTCATGCCGCTGCTCGCGGACACGCACGTGATCCCGCAGGCGCTCCAGGCGTCCCGCGACGCGCTGACCGCGGAGCTCAGGAAGCTCGCTTAGGCACGGAGCCGGCGCCCTGGAGGTAGCGCCGGCGCGCCTCGTCGATCGTCTCCAGCGCGGCCTCGCGGTCGCCCCAGCCCCGGACCTCGGAGTGCCGGTCGGAGTCGAGGTCCTTGTAGACCTCGAAGAAGTGGCCGATCTCGGCGCGCAGCTGCCGCGGCAGGTCGTCGACGTCCTCGAGGTCGTTCCACCCGGGGTCGCTGCAGGGCACGCACACCACGTGGTCGTCCGGCCCCTTCTCGTCGGCCATCTTGAACAGGCCCACCACCTTCGAGGGGACGATGCAGCCCGGGAACGTCGGCTCCGAGACGCACACGAGCACGTCGAGGGCGTCGCCATCGGGGGCGAGCGTCTCCGGGACGAAGCCGTAGTCGGTCGGGTACACGACCGACGCCGAGATGAACCGGTCCAGCTTGATCCCGCCGAGCTCCGGGTCGTACTCGTACTTGTTCCGGCTCCCCTTCGGGATCTCAACGACGCAGAGCAGCTCGGCTTCGATCACGATCGCATCATCCCACGTTAGGTTTTCGCGAATCCGTCGAGGGGCGACGCGTGGCGCCGGATCTCTGGCTATCCTCGCCGCGGGCGATGGGGCTCGCTTGGGGCGAGAGCGTGCTCGTCGCGAGAACACACGCATACACCGAATGCCGCACCACAAGCTGACCAGACGCCGGCGCCTGCAGAGCTGGCTCCTTGCCGCCTCGCTGGCGCTCGGGGCGATCGGGGCCGGAGCGGTGGCCACAGCGGTGGCCACAGGTGCTAGGCAGACCGCCAAGCCCCCGGCGGCGCTTCAGAGGCTCCTCCCCTCGCCCCCCGCCCCGGTCACCGGCTCCGCGAGCCGCCCGAACATCGTGTTCGTCCTCACCGACGATCTGTCGATGGACCTCCTGCGGTTCATGCCCCACGTCAAGGCGATGGAGCGGCGCGGGCTCACGTTCCAGAACTACTTCGTCTCGGACTCGCTCTGCTGCCCCTCGCGCTCGTCGATCTTCACCGGCGAGTTCCCGCACGACACCCACGTGTTCACCAACTTCGGGCAGGACGGCGGGTTCCAGGCCTTCTACGCGCACGGCGACCAGCGGCGCACGTTCGCGCTAGCGCTGCAGGAGGCCGGCTACCGGACGGGGATGATGGGCAAGTACCTCAACGGCTACATGAACGTCGCGGGCGTCGCCACCGACGGCTCCCGCGCCCGGGTCCTCCGGCCCACCTACGTCCCGCCCGGCTGGAGCGACTGGGACGTCGCGGGCTGGGGCTATCCCGAGTTCCACTACCGGATGAACGAGAGCGGATCGATCCGCGACTTCGGGAAGCGGCCCTTCGACTACCTCACCGACGTGCTCGCCCGCAAGGGCGTGGAGTTCATCGACCGCGCAGCGTCGTCGGATAGTCCCTTCTTCCTCGAGCTCTCGACGTTCGCGCCCCATTACCCCTACACGCCGGCTCCGAGAGATGCCCACGACTTTCGCGGGCTGAAGGCGCCGCGGCCACCGAGCTTCGACCGCCTTCCGACCGACCCGCCGCGGTGGCTGGCACACCACCGGCGGCTGACCGCGAGGCAGCTCGCCCGGATCAACCGGGTGTACCGGCTGCGCGCACAAGCCGTGCAGTCGGTGGACCGGATGATCGGACGGATCGAGGCGGCGCTGGCGGCCGACGGCACGGCGGGCAACACGTACCTGGTGTTCAGCTCCGACAACGGGCTGCACACCGGCCAGTACCGGCTGATGCCCGGCAAGCTGACCGCCTTCGACACCGACGTCCACGTTCCGCTCGTGGTGGTCGGACCGGGCGTCCCGGCCGGAGCCAGGAGCCGCGCGATGTCCGAGAACGTCGACCTCGCCGAGACGTTCGCCGAGCTCGCGGGCACCTCCATCGCCGGCGACGGCCAGAGCCTCGTCGAGCTGCTGCACGGCCGCCGCCCCTCGGGATGGCGGAACGCGGCCCTGATCGAGCATCGCGGACCGAAGCTGGCCTGGCACGATCCCGACTTCCAACAGCCCGCGAGCGGGAGCCCGTGGACGTACGAGGCCATGCGGACCCCGACATTCCTGTATGTCGAGTACAAGGACGGAGAGCGCGAGCTGTACGACCTCCGCCGGGACCCCTTCGAGCTTCACAACATCGCCCGGACGCTCAGCCGCTCGGAGCGCGCCGTGCTGCACGCGGAGCTCGGCGCCATGGAGCAGTGTCACGGCGGCCAGGCCTGCTGGGCGGCGATGCACGTCGCACCGTTGCCGGGCCTCTGAGCCGGGGCCGCCGGACCGCGGGGCCTTAGTTCATGTCGCCGCGTGAGACCGCCAGGCACGACTCGCACAACGGCCACGGCGGGTTCCACGGATAGCCGGAGACGTCCTTGCCGCACAAGGCGGTGTCGGGGTCAGCCTCGCTGACGAGATGGCAGAGCTCCTCGAAGCCGTCGTCGTTCACGCGCGGAACGTTCCGGCAGGCGGGATCCACGTTGGGCGCGCGGGGCGTGGTCCGGGTGGCCACGAGGGCAGGATAGCCCCGCCCCAGCGCGGCGTTCAAACGGCGATTCCCTGCAGCTCGAGCCACCGCGCGACGTGCTCCGGCGGGTGCGGCCCGAACTCGGCCCGTGAGGCCAGGACCAGCAGCTCCACCGGGTCCTCGCCGAGCTCGTCTCGACGGTGCGCCAGGTACACGGTCAGCGCGCGGGCCATGGTCAGGGCCGCGTCGTTCTCGTCGAAGTCCGGCGGTCCGAGGCGCTCGTTCAGCCGCTCCTCCACATCCTCCACCGCGGCGATCGGCTCATCCGCGTCCTCGAACCGCTCGAGCATCTCGTCGAGCCCCTCACTCGAGCTCTCCTCGCACACCTCTACCGCTCGGTGGACGACCTGAGCGAGCGTGACCGGCTCCGGCTCGGTGGGCATGGGGATGTGCTACCCGAGGGCCCGGGAAACGGAACGAGCGGGCGATGCCCGCTCGTTCTCACGGATCGCGCTCCCCCTGACTTCTTGGAAGCCCCAGGACTTACATGTCGTGCCTGGTGGGCATGACACTCCCGGCCCCCGCAGGGACCGAGTAGGGAGCGGTCCGAGGGCCAAGCCTAGCGCGGTTGGGGCCCGGAGCCCGGCTCAGCCGACGGTGACCGCCTCGGCGAGGAGGTCGTCGGCGACCCCGACCAGGTCGTGGTCGAGATGGCCGCACAGCGTGTCCCGAAGCAGCGCCCGCAGGTGCTCGGAGAGCTCGTCGACGAGCCGATCGGCCCCACCCTCCGCCGGCGCCACTCCCGCGACCACCGCGCGCTCGAGTGAGATCGCCCGAGCGGTGCGCTCGGCCAGGCCGGCCCGTTCCTCGGACTTCCCGCAGATCACCGCCAGCCGCTGGGCCAGCCGGCCGCTCTGCGGGCCCTCCGGCTCGAGCAGCGCACGGAGCGCCAGCAGATAGTCGGTCAGCGCTTCGAACGGCGCCAGACGCTCGCACCCCATCTCGAACCTCGACAGCGCCCATGCCATCTCGCCGCTGCTCGGCTGCCGACGCCCCACCAGGTTGATGAAGGCGCGGAGTTCGTCCTCCTGATCGCCGCGTATCAGCGTCAGCAGCCGGGGGCGGCCGCTGCCCCCGAACGGGATCGGCCGCCAAGGACCCGTGTCCGTCCTCGTCCAGGCGAGCGGGCCGAGCGCGTATCCCCCGCGCTCGAACAGCCGCAGCGCCGTGAGCACACGCCTGAACCTGGCCCGTGCCACCGATACCGGGGGCTGCATCGAGCGCTCCTGGCTCATCGTCAGCATCGCCAGCACGTGTGGCTCCTCGGTCTCGCCCCACACGGCGTCCGCCGGCGCCTCGCCGACGGCGTCCCCACGGATCAGCGAGAGGCCGTCGCCGAGCGCCACCTCCCTGGTGCCGTGATCGAGCGCGATCCCGAGCAGCGGCGCGATCACCACGGTGAGCGCGTGGCCGTCGTAAAGCGCCCGCTCGAGCTCCGAGTAGGCGAGCTCGAAGCGCACCGGATCGAACCCGAAGTCGCTGCGGTCCGCGAACACGCGGCCCAGGAACGACAGCAGCGCGGCGTCAGCCCGCTCCCGCGGCCGGCCGGGGATCCTCGGCTCTCCGCGCTGGCTCAGGTAGTCGGTGAGCCGGTCGAGCCCCGCCAGCGCCCGCGCCGCCGGCGCGTAAGTCGGCAGCCCCGACAGCAAGCCGAGGCGCTGGCCGATGAAGTCGGTGGTCAGCGGCCGGTAGCAGTAGAGCGGCACCCGGCCGGGCCGGCCCTGCGCGTCGATCACCTCGAACGGGATCTCGGCCCCGCCGGCGGTCTCGGCGCTCAGCTGCGCGGCGGTGTCGGCGGTGAACGCCTCGAGGATCGAGTGGAGGGTGCGGTCACGCACGCACCGCGATTTCAGCGCGAGCGCTCGATCTCCTGCACGTGCTCGACGTTCTCGACGTCGTCGGGCTGGTCGCTCGAGGTCCCGGAGAACCACGCGTCGAGGATCTCCTCCAGCTCGGCGGGCGAGGTCAGCCGCAGGCTGAGCGCGAGGACATTGGCGTCGTTCCAGCGCCGGGCCCCATCCGCGGTGGCGGCGTCGCCGCACAGCGCCGCGCGGATGCCGGGGACCTTGTTGGCGGCGATCGACGCGCCGGTCCCCGTCCAGCACGCGACGATCCCCTGCTCGGCGCGGCCCTCGGCGACGTCCCGGGCGGCCCCCTCGCTCGCCCACGCCCAATCCGGCCGTTCGCCTTCGGCGTAGGCGCCGTGGAGGATCGGCTCGTGGCCCCGGCGGCGAAGCTCCTCCGGGATGGCCTGCGCGATGCCCGTCAGCTCATCCGCCGCGACGGAGACCCGCATCGCCCGGCGGTCAGACTGCGGCGACCGCCGCGACGCGATCGGGCGCGTCGGCGTCGGGGATGCTCTCGTCCACGTTGTCGCAGCCCAGCCACTGGCGGCCGTAGGTGCGCATGTCCTCGATCAGCGGAACCAGCGCGCGGCCCTTTTCCGTGAGCGCGTACTCCACGCGAGGCGGGACTTCGGGATAGGTCTGGCGCTTGACGATCCCTTCCTCCTCGAGCGCCCGCAGGCGCAGCGAGAGGGTCCGGGGGCTGATGCCCTGGAGCGAGCGCTCGAGCTCGCAGAACCGTGAGCGGCCCTCAGCCAGGTCTCGGATCACCAGCAACGTCCACTTCCCGCAGACGATCTCCGCGGTCGCGCAGACGGGGCATGAGTCCTTGGAAGCCATCGAACACCGAGTCTAGCGCAATGCTTCAGCAACTGAAGCGAAGAGACGCAGCGGATTCGCGGTTCATACCGGTACGCCCGGCGGCGGCGCCGAGGCCCGGCCGTTGGCCGGCGCCGGTGCGGTCGGCGGGTGCTGCGAGACCGGCTCGGGGACGCTGGGTCCGTCCTCGGTCGGCGGCGTCTGCCCCGGCTCCGCCTCGTCGCGCCTGCGGTCGTCCAGGTCGTCCATGGTCGTCGAAGTCCTGCCCTCAGCCGCGACCAGCAGCTTGAAGTCGTGCGGGCTCGAGGCGACCCGCAGCGCGTCCTCCATCGACACGCGCCCAGCCTGGTGATGGCGCAGAAGCGCCTGGTCGAACGTCTGCATCCCGTAGTAGCCGCCCTCGGTGATCACCTCGCGCAGGCGCCCGGTCTGATCCGGATCCATGATCATGTCCCGCGCCCGACCGGTCATCCTCAGGATTTCGCAGACCGCCACCCGGCCGTGCCCGTCTGCGGTCGGCACGAGCCGCTGGGAGACGACCCCCTTGAGCGTCCCGGCGAGCATGGCTCGCGCCTGGCTCTGCTCGTGCAGCGGGAAGAAGTCGATGATCCGGTTGACGCTCTCGGCGGCGTCGAGCGTGTGCACGGTCGAGAGCACCAGGTGCCCGGTCTCCGCCGCCGACAGCGCGGTGCGGACGGTCTCCTCGTCGCGCATCTCGCCGATCAGGATCACGTCGGGGTCCTGGCGCAGGACGCGGCGCATAGCGCGCGCGAAGGACTCGGTGTCCATTCCCACCTCGCGCTGGTTGATGATCGAGTTGCGGTCGGTGTGCAGGTACTCGATCGGATCCTCGATCGTGACGATGTGCCGCGGCTTGGTGTCGTTGATGTAGTCGATGATCGCCGCGAGCGTCGTCGACTTCCCAGAGCCGGTCGTTCCGGTGAGCAGGATCAGCCCCCGCTCCTCGTCGGCCAGCTCGTTGAGGACGGGGGGTAGCCCCAGCTCGCTGACGGTGCGGACGGCGAACGGGATCACCCTGGCCGCGATCGAGATCGACCCGCGCTGCCGGAACGCGTTGACGCGGAACCGGGCAAGGCCCTCGACCGCGTAGGAGAAGTCGACCTCGTTGTCGGCCTGGAACTCCTCGAGCTTCCGCGGCTGCCCCGCAAGCATCTCCTCGAGCAGCCGCTCGGTGTCCTCGCCGGTCAGCCGGTCGTACTGCTCGAGCGGCCCGAGGCGGCCGTGGACTCGCGCCAGCGGGTGCGAGCCGACCTTCAGGTGGAGGTCCGACCCCTCGTTGCGCACAACGAACGCGAGCGCCTCGCGTAGATCCAGCATCGATGCCTTCATCGGCCCGCGCCGGAAGCCGCTTGAGGTAGCGCGGGCCCGGGGTGGACGGACCGGCTACGCGACGTCGCGGAGCTTCTGCGCCTCGGCCAGCGACTGAAGCTTCTTCAGCGACTGGTTCTCGATCTGGCGGATCCGCTCGCGGGTGACGTTGAACGTCCTCCCGACCTCGTCGAGCGTCCGCGGATGCTCGCCCCCGAGCCCGTAACGGAGCTCGAGCACGCGGCGCTCGCGATATGACAGGTTCTCGAGCGCCTCGCGGAGCGCCTCCTTGGTGAGGATCTCGGCGGCCCGCTCGTATGGGGACTCGGCCCGCTCGTCGGCGATGAACTGGCCGAACTCGGACTCTTCCTCGTCGCCGACCGGCTTCTCGAGCGACACCGGGGCCTGGGCGGAGCGCTTGATCGACTCGACCTCATCGGGCTCGATCCCGGTCACCTCGGCGATCTCCTCGGCGGTCGGCTCGCGGCCGAGCTCGGTCACGAGCTTTCGCTCGGCGCGCCCGATCTTGTTGAGCTTCTCGACCACGTGCACCGGGATCCGGATCGTCCGCGCCTTGTCGGCGAGCGCACGGGCGATCGCCTGCCGGATCCACCAGGTCGCGTATGTCGAGAACTTGAAGCCCTTGCGGTAGTCGAACTTCTCGGCCGCGCGGACCAGCCCGAGCGTCCCCTCCTGGATCAGGTCGAGGAACGGCAGCCCCTGGTTGCGGTAGTTCTTGGCGATCGAGACGACCAGACGGAGGTTGGACTCGACCATCTTCTGCTTGGCGTCGAGGTCGCCGCGCTCGATCCGCTTCGCCAGATCGACCTCCTCCTGCGCGGTCAGCAGCCGGACCTTGCCGATGTCCTTCAGGAACAGCTGAAGCGAGTCGGTGGTCATGTCCGGCTTCAGGTCGAGCGTGGTCTTGGCCTTGCGACGCCCGCGCTTGTCGGGGGCGCGCTCGGGCTCGTTGGCCGCGATCGCCGGATCGAGCTCCTCGACGAGCTCGATCTCGGCCCGCTCGAGGAACCCGTGCAGGTCCTCGACGTCGGCCTCGTCGAGGTCGAGCTCCGACACCGCGCCCGCGATCTCGGCATACGTGAGCACGCCGAGCTGCTGGCCGCGGTTGACGAGTCCCTTGATCTCTTCGAGTTCTTGCAGTTCCGCTACAGACATCTCAGGTTCCGTTCCAGTCGTACACGCCGGGTTCTTAGGGCGTACCGGCGGCTGAGGATCAACAGGCGGGCCGCACCCTCGAGGGCGCACGCCCGCCAGTGAAACGCGAGTATAAAGCTATTTTTTTGAAGTCAAAGGATTTACGCGGGATGAACGCCGAGTTTGGCGATCTCCGACACGGGGGCCGTGTGATCTTTTCGGCATCCCGCCCAATCTCTTTACGTACAACGCCCCAGACTGTTTCAACTTGCGTTCGAATCTTTAACGCAGCCAGGGTCGCATCGGATCGCATGCCATGATTGATCGCCGATGAGCGAAGACCGCCCCACCGACCTGCTGAGCGCCCTGCCACGCACTCGCCCGCACCGCCGGAGCGAGAAGCGCGCGGCTCCGCCCAGCGGCCCCCGGGCCGCCACGGCGGCCAAGCCGCAGAAACCGGCGCGAACCGCCCGCCCCACCCGAAGGCCCGCCGGACGTGCACCAAGCAAGCGGCTCAGGCAGCCCGCCCAGCCCCGCGGGATCCCGTCCGCTCGGCGCGCCCCCAAGCGCAAGCCGGCGCCCGCGACCGGCGCCGAGATCGTCGGGACCGCCGTCCAGGCCGTGGGAGAGCTCGCGGAGCTCGGCCTCACGCTGAGCGCCCGCGCGCTTCGCAACGCCGTGTCGCGGCTGCCCCGCCCGTAGCCGCCGGCGCACGCGGCGCGCTCCGCGTGCGTTGTTCCCTATACTCCCGCGCCGTCCACGCCGAGCGGCCTTTCGTCCGCGGAAGGCCGGCGGGGGAACCACTTGCGGCAACCACAAGCCGCAGGGGCGAATCGGCCCATCCGGGGCCGTAGCGCGACTCGCGCGAGCCCGTCAGCTCACCCCGTAGGCACAGGCAACCCGAGAAGTCGATTGTGATGCGTCGCGCCCATGCCCATTTCGCAGCCGTGCTCTGCGCCTGCGCTGCCGCGCTCGGCCTCCCCGCCCTGGCGGAGGCGTCCTCGGGCGGCGGCGGCCTCTCCGGCGGCGGCGGCTCTGAGGCCGGGGCGAGCAGCGGCGCCACCACCCAGCCGGGCAACCTAACCGTGACCGCGAGCGAGGGCGGTATGAGCATCGCCACCCGCGCCTCGGCGTTCCTGTCGAACTCGCTGCGCTTCAGCGGCAGCGTTCCCTCGCGCGACGCCGGCAGGACGATCGAGATCGAGCTCTACGGTCAGAAAACCAACTGGAGCTGGACGCCGACCGTCCAGGCCCGGGTCAACGGCGACGGGACCTTCTCGGCCGTCTGGCAGACGAACCACATCGGCCGGTTCGCGGCGCGCGCCGTCCTGGCCAGCGGCCAGAGCGGCGCTTCCAGCGCCTCCTCCAGCTGGCCCACCGTGACCCTCACCGTGTACCGGCCCTCGATCGCCACCTGGTATGCCGACTGGGGCTCGAGCACCGCCTGCGGGGTGGTCCTCCGCAAGAGCACGCTCGGGGTCGCCAACCGGACGTTGCCGTGCGGCACCCAGGTCGCGCTGTACTACGGCGGCAGGACGATCACCGTCCCGGTGATCGATCGCGGGCCCTACGCCAATCACGCGGACTGGGACCTGACCGAGGCCACCGCCAAGCTGCTCTCGACCAAGTCGGCCGGTGTGGCCCACATCGGCGCGGTGTCGCTTCCCCGCCGGCAGTAGGCCGCTGGAAGTACGGCGCAGGCAGTAGGGCGCGCTCCTACGGCGGCCCGCCCGCCGCCGAGCTGAACATCGCCACCTCGGCGGCGTCGACCAACGCGCCCGCGTCCGCTCCGTCCTCGCCCAGTACGGCGACTCCGACCGCGGCCACCAGCGGCGCCCCGCGCCATGGCGGTGCCGCGCGCACCGCGTCGGCCACCGCGGCACCGACCGCGAGCGCCCGAGCGCGGTCCGCGCCGGGCAGGATCGCCCACACGCGCGCCTCGCCGTCCGCGATCGCCCGGCCGGGATCGAAGCCCCGGCCCCGATCGTCTAAGCCCACCCGGATCGCGTCCCGGAACCTCGAGATCACCGCCGCGCAGTCCTCGGGCGACTCGGTCGCGAGCAGCCGGTCGTAGTCGACCAGCTCGGCGAGCACCACCGCGAGCGTGGTGCCCGATCCGTGCGCGTGGACGATCGCGTCCTCAAGCGCCTGCGGCCACGCCGGCGAGCCCTCCCGCAGGGCCTCGATCGCCACCGCCAGCCGCTCGCCGAGGTCCCACACCTGATCGGGCGCGGCATCCGGCCACGCCGAGCGCAGCGCGCTCCACACGACCGCTCGCAGGGCGTCGAGCGAACCTGGCGGCTCCGCGTGGTCGGGCATCAGCCGGGATAGCTCGTCGTCCGATCCCAGAGCCCGCACCAGCCCGGCACACACGCCGGGCGCCGCCGCAGCCCATTCCGGCCTCAGGATCGCCGGCGCCTCCGACAGCGGCCGCTGCTCGATCAGCGCGAGGAGCCAACCCTTGGCCAGCCGCTCGGCGTCCGCCGCTAGCACTTCGATCGGTGCCTCCGGAACGGCCCTGGCGGGTCGGCGTCGCGGCGCGGCGGGCTGCATCGGGGCCTTGTAGCAGCCGCCCCGGTCGTCGCCCGGGAGAATGTCAGCCGTGGCCACCCCGCTGATCTCGATCGCCGAAGCGCGCCGCCGCGTGCTCGACGCGGTCGCGCCGCTGCCGGCCGAGCACGTGCCGGTGGTGGAGGCGCTCGACCGGGTGCTGGCGGAGGAGGTCGCGGCGACGGTCGACGTGCCGCCGTTCCCGTCCTCGGCGATGGACGGCTACGCGGTCGAGCCCGGCCCCGCCGGGCGTGAGCTGCGCCTGGTCGGCGAGTCCCGCGCAGGGACCCCGGCAGACGCCCGGCTCGGCCCGGGCCAGGCGATCCGGATCTCCACCGGGGCAGCCGTGCCCGAAGGCGCGACGGCCGTGATCCGCCAAGAGGACACGCTGGAGCGCGACGGCACCGTCTCCCTGACCGCCGCGGTCGAGGCCGGCCAGAACATACGGCCGGCGGGCGAGGTGATGCGGGCAGGAACGCCGGTCCTGAAGCCGGGAACCAGGCTGGGGGCGGCTGAGCTCGGCGCGGCCGTGACCGCCGGCGCCGGGAGCGTGGTGGTGGCTCGAAGGCCTCGGGTCAAGGTGCTCAGCACCGGCGATGAGCTGCGCGAGCCGGGCGAGCTGCTACGGCCGGGCGAGATCCACAACTCCAACGCGCCGATGCTGTCGGCGCTGGCGGCGCGATCGGGCGCCCTGACGGCGCCGCCGGGCAGGCTCCCCGACGACCTCGGCGCCACCGAGGCGGGGCTCGGCGAGGCGATCGACGCGTCCGACCTCGTGATCGTCTCCGGCGGCGTGTCCGTGGGCCCGCACGACCACGTCAAGCCGGCGCTGGCGAGGCTTGGCGTGGAGGAGATCTTCTAGCGGGTCGCGCTCCAGCCGGGCAAGCCGACCTGGTTCGGCTCCAGGGACGGCAAGCTGGTGTTCGGGCTGCCGGGGAACCCGGTGTCGTCGGCGGTGCCGTTCGCGCTGTTCGCGGCACCGGCGCTGGCCGCGCTGCAGGGCGCGGCCGAGGAGCCGGGCGAGCGTCACGCAGTCCTCGCCTCTGCGGTGCGGCGCAATCCCGATCGCGAGCAGGCGATCCGGGTCCGACTCGAGCCGCGGAACGGCACCACGACGGCGATTCCCAACGGACCGCAGGGCTCCCACGTGATCACCTCGCTCCTGGGAGCGGACGCGCTCGCCCTGATCCCCGCCGGCGGCGACGAGCTTCCGGCCGGCACGATGGTGACGCTGGCGCCGCTTCCACGCTGACAGACTCTCCGGCGTGATCCAGATCCTGGTGGTGGCGCTCGCGGTGGTCGGGCTGATCGCGGCTCGGCGGCGTCGCCGGAGCCGGTTGCCGGCCCGTGCCGCGATCGTCTCGCCGCCGCGCTCGACCGTGATCTCCTCCGACGGAGCCGTCCGCTCGGTCCAGTCGGCGGAGCTGACGCTCCCGCGGGGGGAGCTCGACCGGATGTGGAATGCCCCGAACCTCGAGAACCTCGGCCGCACCTACTGGCGCTTTCTGTCTCGCGTGACGCTCGGGCTGATCCGCGTCGCGTACGGGGCCAACGAGCGCCGGGTGTTCTTCCTGGCCCGGCCGTTCACGCTGCTGCGGTTCGACGCCCCCGAGTACACGCTCGAACCCGACCACGGGACGATCAAGTGGCGGATCCGCGACGGCCTGCTCGTTTCCCGCGGCGGTCGCGGGTGCGGCTTTCTCGCGATCGACGTCAAGCGCCTCGACGGCCGCGAATACGACGGGCAGGCGCTGATCCGGATCGAGCTCGAGGTGGCCAACTTCTATCCCTCGATCGCCGAGAGCTTCTCGACGCCGGTGTACGAGGCGACCCAGTCCTCGATCCACGTGCTCGTCACGCACGCGTTCCTGCGTTCGCTGGCCACGCTCGACCTGGCCCGGTCGAAGGTGGGCCTCCTGCGCGGCGAGCCTCAGCCGTAGCGGACGCCGGTCAGCGTCCTCAGCTTCGCGCGGTCATGGCGGGCCGCCACGCGCCGCACGGTCCCGGAGCGCGAGCGCATCACCAGCGACTCGGTGCTCGCCCCCCGACCGCCCTGGTACCGGACGCCCTCGAGCACGTCGCCGTCGGTCACGCCGGTGGCCGAGAAGAACACGTCGTCCCCGGACACCAGGTCGTCGCAGTCGAGCACCCGATCGAGGTCGAAGCCCTCGTCGATGGCCGCCGAGCGCTCCTCGTCGTTGCGCGGCCACAGCCGCCCCAGCAGCTGGCCGCCGATGCACTTGATCGCCGCGGCCGAGATCACTCCTTCCGGCGTCCCGCCGATCCCCCACAGGAGGTCCACCGGCGAGTTGTCGGACACCGCGAGCATCGCGGCCGACACGTCGCCGTCCATGATCAGCCGCACCCGCGCGCCGGCCTCCCGAATCTGGGCCATGGCCTCGTGGTGGCGCTCGCGATCGAGCATCACCACCATCACGTCGCGGATGTCGATTCCCTTGCGCTTGGCGATCAGCTCGAGCGTCTCCGGGAGCGGTCGGTCGAGGTCGAGCAGGTCGGCGATGTCGGGCCCGCCGGCGATCTTCTCCATGTACACGATCGGCCCGGGGCTGTACATCGTCCCGCGCTCCGCCAGCGCGATCACCGAGATCGCGTTCGGCATCCCCAGCGCGGTCAGCCGGGTCCCCTCCAGCGGGTCGACCGCGATGTCGACCTGGGGCGGGCTCCCGTCGCCGATCCGCTCTTCGTTGTAGAGCATCGGCGCCCTGTCCTTCTCCCCCTCTCCGATCACGACGACGCCATCCATCGACACCGAGTCGAGTACATGGCGCATCGCGTCGACGGCGGCCTGGTCGGCGCCCTCCTTGTCCCCGCGGCCCACCATCCGGGCGGCGGCAAGCGCGGCCGCCTCGGTCACCCTGACCAGCTCCAGGGCCAGGTTCCGGTCGGGCCGGGCGGTGAGCTCAGGCGCGCTTGCCTCGGGCGTGCTCACTGGAGTACCCCCGGCGGCTTTCGCCGGGGCGCCGACTCCTGCGAGCGCCACATCGCGCCGGCGAGGATCAGGAAGCCCCCGACCAGCGCTACCCACCAGCCGAAGTCGATGCTGATCTGCCCCGGCGGAGTGCCGGGCTTGTCGATCAGGCCCCGGAACACGATCAGGACGATCGCGATGACGGCGACGACGGCGGTCATCTCCCCGCGCGGCCAGGCCAGCGCGTGGCCGCGCGCGATCACCCAGGCCAGGATCACCGGCGCGGCAGCCGCCAGGAGAAACACGTAGCGGAACGCGGACAGGCCGTTCCAGCCGCTGCAGCTGGTGTTCGGGCCGCGGCAGCCGTTGAGATGGGCGAACTCGTTGCCGAGCGAGAACCACGCGAGGAAGATCGAGAGCCCGAGCAGGATCCCGCCGACACTCGCGATGATCTCGCCTCGGTTCAGCGCCTTCAGGTCCATCCGGCGCGCAGCCTACCGCGCCTGCGTCAGCTCGCGCGCACCCAGCCGGCTGGTAGGTTCAGCCGCCGGTGGAGTTCCGCCAGCTTCTCCCCCAGCCCGACCGAGTCGACGTCGCCGCGCTGCTGGCGAGCATGGATCTGGCCGCCAGGGCGGGCCGAGAGCGGCCTTACGTGGTCGCCAACTTCATCATGAGCGCCGACGGCCGAGGTGCCTTCCAGGGCCGTTCGGGCGGACTCGGCGACCCCGCCGATCGGTTTCTGTTCCACGGGCTGCGCGAGCAGGTCGATGCCGTGTTCGCCGGGACCCGGACGCTGAAGATCGAGCGCTACGGCCGGATCATCCGTGATCCCGACGCCCGGCGCCGGCGAGCGGAGGCGGGCCGTACTCCCGAGCCGCTGGCGGTGGTGGTGTCCCGCAGCGGTGAGGTCCCGTCCGACATCCCGCTGTTCGCCGAGCCCGAGGCGCGGATCGCGGTGTTCTCGGCCGCACCGGTCGAGCTCGGGGAGTGCCGGGCCCAGGTCGAGCTGGTCCGGCTCGACCCGGGTGAGCTGACCTTGACCACCGTGCTGAGGCGTCTGCGCTCGGATTTCGGCGCCGGCTCGCTTCTGTGCGAGGGAGGCCCCACCGTGTTCGGGTCGCTCCTGCAGGAGCACCTGGTGGACGAGCTGTTCCTGACCGTCGCGCCGAAGCTCGTCGGCGGTGGGGCCGCGCCGACCATCTCGAGCGGTACCGAGCTCAAGCAGCTACAGCCGATGGAGATCGTCTGGGAGCTCGAGCACGACGGTGCCCTGTACCTCCGCTACAAGCTGCCATAGCCGGCCTTGACCGGAGCGTTCACATCCCCGCGTTTCGCGGATGTCAGAATGAGACGGATGGACCGCCCCACGGCGACCACGAGGACCGGGCCCCCGACCAGCGACGTGGAGGTCCTCCAGGCGCTCAACGAGGCGCGCGAGCGGACCATGGCTCTGGTCGCGTCCGTCTCGGACGAGGACCTCGAGCGGGTGCACTCGACGCTGATGAGCCCGCTGGTCTGGGACCTCGGGCACATCGCGGCGTTCGAGGACCTGTGGCTCGTCCACAGGTTCGGCAAGCGGCCGATGCTGCGTCCAGACATGGTCGACGTGTACGACGCGATGGAGACGCCGCGGGCCGGCCGTGGCGATCTCCCGTTTCTGGGTCCCGACGCCGCGCTCGAGTACATGGACGAAGTTCGCGCCTGCGCGCTCGAGGTCGCGGAGGACCGCGGCGTCGGCGAAGGGATCCTGCACGAGCTGGTGCTCAGGCATGAGCAGCAGCACAACGAGACGATGCTTCAGACGCTCCAGCTGGCTCGGCTGCGGGACTATGAGCTTCCCGATGGGGCGTCGCTGCCGCGGGCGCCGGACCCTGCCCCAACCGGGCTCGAGATGCTCGAGGTCCCCGCGGGTCGATGCTCGATCGGGGCCCCGGCCCACGGCTTCGCGTACGACAACGAGCGCCCCTGTCATCGCACCGACGTCCGCCGCTACCTGATCGGCGCCACCCCGATCACCAACGCCACGTACCTGCACTTCGCCGAGGGCGGGGGGTACCAGCGGCGCGAGTGGTGGTCCGACGAGGGCTGGGCGTGGAAGGAGGAGTACGACATCACGAGACCTGGAGCCTGGACGGCGGACCACACTGCGGAGTGGCGCCTCGGCAGGCTCGAACCGCTCGACCTCCACCGGCCCGTCGTCCACATCTCCTGGTTCGAGGCCGACGCCTTCGCCCGTGCGCACGACGCCCGCCTCCCCACCGAGGCCGAGTGGGAGAAGGCGGCGACCTGGGACCAGGAGCGGGACCTGGCCCATCCCTACCCCTGGGGGAACGAACTCCCGATTCCGGGCGTCCATGCCAACGTGGACCAGTTGGGACGTGGCCCCGCTCCGGCCGGCGCCTATCCGGCCGGCGCCTCCCCCTGCGGCTGCATGGGAATGATCGGCGACGTCTGGGAGTGGACCTCCGGCGAATTCGACGGCTACGACGGCTTCGCGCCCTATCCATACCGCGAGTACTCCGAGCCGTTCTTCCGGTCCGGCTTCCGCGTGCTGCGGGGAGGGTCGTGGGCCACGCGCCCGCGCGTGGCGACACCGACGTTCCGCAACTGGGATCACCCGCAGCGGCGCCAGATCTTCTCGGGGCTGCGGATCGCGAGAGACGCATGAAACAGGTTCTCGACATCGAGGACATCAGCATCCATTCGTGCGTTTCGGAGGCCGATGAGCGTGTCCTGGCCGACGACGTGCTCGACGGGCTCACCCGCCCGTTCAAGGAGCTTCCACCCAAGCACTTCTACGACGCCCGGGGCTCGGAGCTGTTCGAGCAGATCTGCGAGCTGCCCGAGTACTACCCCACGCGCACCGAGCGCCAGATCCTGGAGGACCGCGCCGGGGACATCGCCGAGCTGACGGGCGCCACGGAGCTGGTCGAGCTCGGCTCAGGCGCGGCCGACAAGGCCCGGATCCTGCTCGACGCGATGGAAGCCGCCGGCAACCTCCGCCGCTACGTCCCGCTGGACGTCTCCCAGCAGGCGCTCTGGCAGGCGGCCGAGCAGCTCGTCTCCGAGTACGACGGCCTCCAGGTGGAGGGAGTGATCGGCGACTTCGAGCGCCACCTCGCCAACGTTCCCGCGCCCGACGGCGGCCCGCGCATCGTGGCGCTGCTCGGAGGCACGATCGGCAATTTCCCGCCGGGCAGCCGCCGCCGCCTGCTGCGTGAGATCGGCCGGCTGCTCGGCCCGCGCGACCGGCTGCTGCTCGGCACCGACCTGGTCAAGGACCCCGAGGTGATCGAGGCTGCCTACGACGACTCGGCGGGCATCACGGCGGAGTTCAACCGCAACGTCCTGCACGTGATCAACCGCGAGCTCGACGCGGACTTCTCGCCCGACGCCTTCGACCACGTCGCGTTCTTCGACCGCAAGCACGAGTGGGTCGAGATGCGCCTGCGCGCGCGCAGCGCACAGACGGTTCGTGTCGCGGCGCTCGGTCTGAGCGTCGAGTTCGAGGCCGGCGAGGAGCTCCGGACCGAGATCAGCGCCAAGTTCACCCGGCCCCGGCTCGAGGCCGACTTCGGCGCGGCCGGGCTCGGGCTCGAGCAGTGGTTCACCGATCCTGACGGGCTGTTCGCGCTGTCGCTGGCGGCGCGCCGCCGGTAGGCCTCTGCCGGCGCCCCCCCGATAGGGTTCCGCGCCATGCGGATCGAAGGCAGCGGCGCGCTGGTCGCCGGCGGCGCCTCGGGGCTCGGCGAGGCCACGGCCCGATTGCTACGGGCACGCGGGGCCGAGGTCGTGATCGCGGACCTCAACGAGGACAAGGGGAGCGCGCTCGCCGATGAGCTGGGCGGGCAGTTCGTGCGCGCCGACGTGACCGAGCCCGACCAGGTGCAGGAGGCCGTCGGGGCCGCGGCCGGGCTATCGGGCGGCCTGCGGATCAGCATCTGCTGCGCCGGGATCGGCTGGGCCGAGCGGGTCGCCTCGGGCCGTGGCCCTCACCAGCTTCAGCCGTTCGAAACCGTGATCCGCGTCAACCTGATCGGCACGTTCAACGTGCTGCGGCTGGCCGCGGCCGCGATGCTCGAGACCGAGCCGCTGGAGTCGGGCGAGCGCGGCGTGTGCGTCAACACCGCGTCGATCGCGGCCTTCGACGGGCAGATCGGCCAGGTCTCCTACTCAGCCTCGAAGGGCGGAATCGTCGGTATGACCCTGCCGGCGGCCCGTGATCTATCGCGAAGCGGGATCCGAGTGTGCACGATCGCGCCGGGGCTGTTCGACACGCCGCTGCTCGCGGGGCTGCCCGAGGAGCACCGTCAGGCGCTCGCCGCGACGATGCCGTTCCCGCCCCGCCTCGGGCGTCCCGACGAGTACGCCGCCCTCGCTGCCCACATCGTCGAGAACGAGATGCTCAACGGCGAGACGATCCGGCTGGACGGCGCGCTGCGGATGGCGCCGAAGTAGCTCTCGGCTCCCCCGGCTCACGCGTCTATCGGGGCCGGCCCGTGGGTCCCGAGCGTCGCGCCCGCGCTCGCCGTGACGACGAGCGCGATACCCACCACGTCGAGCGCGCTCAGGCCCTGTCCGAGCACCACGAGTCCCGCCAGGGCCGCCATTGCCGGCTCGATGCTCATCAGCACCCCGAACGGCTGCGGCCGGATCCGCCGCAGCGCCTCGAGCTCCAGCGAGTACGGGACCACGGAGCTGAGCAGCGCCACCCCGAAGCCCAGCGCGAGGAACGAGGGGTGCAGCAGGCGACCGCCGGCGTCGGCAATTCCGATCGGGATCAGCGGCACCGTGGCGATCGCCATCGCCAGCGCGAGCCCGTCGCCGCCCGCGAAGGCCCGCCCGACGCGGGCGTTCAGCAGGATGTAGGCCGCCCAGAAGGCGCCGGCCGTCAGCGCCAGCAGCACGCCCGCCGCGTTCGAGGTCCCGAAGCTGCCGAGCAGCGCGACCCCGGCGGCGGCGAGCAGCGCCCACACGACGTCCAGCCGGGTCCGCGAGCCGACGAGCGCCACCCCGAGCGGACCGACGAACTCGAGCGTCACCGCAACACCGAGGGGGATGCGATCGAGCGACTCGTAGAAGCTCAGGTTCATGCACGCGAGCGCCAGCCCGAACAGCGTCGCGAGCCGGAGCTCCGCGGCCGTGTGGACTCGCAGCCGTGGCCGCCAGATCGCCCACAGCACCACCGCAGCGAAGAGCACGCGGACGAGCACGGTGCCCGCGGGCCCCAGGTGGACGAACAGCTTGGTTGCGAACGCCGCGCCCACCTGCACCGAGGCGATCCCGACCAGCACCAGCCCCGGAGCCGGGACCCGATCGAACAGTCCGGCCGATCTTCTTGCTTTCCTCACGCCGGCCGCAAGCTAGCGGCCCGCGCCGGCCGCCCTCAGTTCAGCCGCTCGACCAGCATCGCCTGGCCCATCCCGCCCGCGACGCACATCGACTCGATCCCGTAGGTCCCGTCGACCGCGTTCAGCCCGTTGAGCAGGGTGGTCATGATCCGCGCGCCGGTCATCCCGAAGGGGTGACCGAGGGCGATCGCGCCCCCGAACGGGTTGAGCTTCTCGTCGGGGATCCCGAGCTCCTCCTTGCACGGGACGATCTGCGCGGCGAACGCCTCGTTGATCTCGACGATGTCGACGTCGTCGATCTTGAAGCCCGTCTCCTCGAGCAGCGCCTGGATCGCGGGGATCGGGCCGAGGCCCATGATCTCCGGCCGGATCGCCGCGACGGTCGAGCCGATGATCCGCGCCCTGGGCTTCAGGCCGAGGCGTCCCGCCTTCTCCTCAGACATCACGAGCACCGCGGCGGCGCCGTCGTTCAGCGGGCAGGCGTTGCCGGCGGTGACGGTGCCGTCCGGTTTGAACGCCGGCTTCAGCTGCGCGAGCACGTCCATCGTCGTGCCCGGCCGCGGCCCGTCGTCCTTGGACACGAGGCTCTCAGGGACGTCGACCTCGTTGCCCTCCTTGTCGACGTCCTTGTGCGCCGCCACCGGCACGGGGACGATCTCGGCATCGAAATGGCCGGACTCGCGCGCCTCGACCGCGCGGTTCTGAGAGACCACGGCCCACTCGTCCTGCTGCTCGCGGCTGACGTGACAGCGATCGGCGACGTTCTCCGCCGTCAGCCCCATCGGGATGTAGACGTCGTACGCCGAGCCCTCCGAGCCGTTCAGCTTGGGGTGCTTGGCCTCGTCGGGCATACCGGCACCGAGGCCCGCCCGGGAGACCGCCTCGACGCCGGAGGCGATGTACTGCTCGCCCTCGCCGGACTTGATCGCGTGGAACGCCATCCGGATCGTCTGCAGCGAGGACGCACAGAAGCGGTTGACGGTGCAGGCGGGGACGTGGTGGTCGAGGCCCGCCAGCAGCGAGGCGTTGCGCCCGACGTTGTAGCCCTGCTCCCCGATCGACGAGGCCGCCCCCATCAGCACGTCGGTGGTCTCCGAGAAGTTCACCTCCGGGTTGCGCTCGGTCAGCGCACGGATCGGGATCGCGGCGAGCTCGTCGGCGCGCACCGTCTTCAGCGAGCCCTTCATCGCTCGCCCGATCGGCGTGCGGATGGCGTCGACGATCACTGCTTCTGGCATCGGCTTCTCCTGGTTGGGGGGTCCGGAGATGCTAAGCGGTCGCCGGTGCCGGCTGTAGCTCGCGGCCCAGGCGCTCGAGCGAGAGGCGAAGCGCCCCGGCGGCGAGGAGCGCCTCCGTCGCCTTGGCGAGCACTCGTCCGAACAGGCCCCGCCCCTCGACGGACACGGAGGCGTCGACCTCGCTGCGCTCGCCCACCGGCCGCAGCACGTACCGCACCCCCAGCGAGATCGGGCCATCGGCGACCAGCTCGAGCCGGTCGTGGGCCGCCTGGAGCACCTGGACCTCGAATTCGAGCGAGCGCCCCGCCAAGTGGCCGGCCACCCGGGCGCGGCTGCCGGAGCGGAGCCTCTCTCCGTCGAGCGCCAGGACCTCGAAGGGCACCGGGGCCCAGAGGGCGATCGCCTCGGGCTCGGTCAGGAACGCGAGGACGTCAGCCGGCGAGCCGGGGACCGTGGCGTTGGAGCTCCAGGTGCACATTCCGCTTACTCAGACTCCGATCGGGGACGTGGCTCATCGCCGCGAGAAGACTGTCGCGCCAGCAGCCCCGAGCGACCACGGCCTTTGCCGCACCCGTTGTGAGTCGATTGACCTAGAGACCGAGTCCGCGAACGCCGTTCTCGTCCCACCCGAGGTGGTGGGCGAGCTCGTGGCGTACGGTGCGGGTGACCTGAGCCTTGAGCAGCTCCGGGTCGTGACCGAAGTCGCGCAGCAGGGTGTCGCGGAAGATCACGATCCGGTCGTGGAAGTAGTCACGGGCGACGGTGTCGCCCTGGTAGAGGCCGTACGCGTGCCTGCGGCGGCCTCCGTCCGAGACCACGACCGCCACGTGCTCGAGCGCGCGATGGAACTCGAGCGGCAGGTCGTCGATCGCCGAGCGAACAAGCGCCTTGAAGTCGTCCTCGTCGTAGGGATCGAACAGGTCGTCGTCCTCGTCGCTCGCGAGCTCGCCCTCGTAATCCATGTCCTCGCTGTCGCCCCAGCCTCCGTCGGCGGCCAGGCGCTCCGCACGCTCGACGATCGCGTCGAAGTCCTCGTCGGACTCCGGGTCGTGCCACCCAGCGAGCCGGACGAGCGCGAACACCACCGCGCCGCCCAGGATCACCGCGCCCGCTCCGAACACCGCCAGCCCCTGCAGGAGGCGAATCGGGAACGAGTCGCTGAACCCGGCGATCAGGCTCGCGGCGCCGAGCCCGATCGTGAGCGCCGCCAGGGCGGAGAACAGGATCCGGCGCAGGGTGGGTGGCTCAGATCGCATCGCTACCTCATCGTCCTCGCGATCACGAGCCGCTGGATCTCGTTCGTGCCCTCGTAGATCTGGGTGATCTTGGCGTCGCGCATCATCCGCTCCACCGGATACTCCTTGACGTAGCCGTAGCCGCCGAGCACCTGCACCGCCTCGACCGTCACCCGCATCGCCACGTCGGAGCAGAACAGCTTCGCCATCGCCGAGTACTTGCCGATGTCGGATTCGCCGCGGTCGATCTTGGCGCACGCCTGGTACAGCAGCTCGCGCCCGGCGGCGCACTGAGTCTCCATGTCGGCGAGCTTGAACTGGATCGCCTGGAACGAGTTGATCGGCTTGCCGAACTGCCGGCGCTCGCCCGCGTACGCGGCCGCGTAGTCGGTCGCGCCCTGGGCGATCCCGAGCGCCTGCGCGGCGACCCCGAGGCGCGAGCGGTCGAGCGTCGCCATCGCCACCTTGAAGCCGTCGCCGGGCTCGCCGACCACGTTCTCGTCGGGCACCCGGACGCCGTCGAACACCGGCTGACCCGTCGGGGAGCCGCGAATCCCGAGCTTGTGCTCGAGCTTGCCCACGCTGAATCCCGGGCGGTCGGCCTCGACGATGAACGCGGTGATGCCGTGGGAGTGACCGGCGTCACGGTTGGTCACCGCGAACACCAGGTAGAAGTCCGCGATCCCGAGGTTGGTGATCCAGTTCTTGGCCCCGTCGATCACCCAGTCGGCTCCGTCCCGCACGGCTCGGGTCCGCATCCCGCCGGGATCCGAGCCGGCGTCCGGCTCGGACAGGGCGAACGCCGGCGAGAACTCCCCGCTCGCGCACCGGGGCAGGAATCGCTGCTTCTGCTCCTCGGTGCCGAACAGCTTGATCGGCAGCGTCCCGAGCTCCTGCACCATCAGGATCAGGGCGGTGGACGCGCACGCCTTGGCGATCTCCTCGACCGCCATGTTCAGCATCAGCGTGCCGGTGCCCGTGCCGCCGTGCTCGGTCTCGAACGGCAGCCCGAGCACGTCCTGCTCGGCAAGCAGCTCTCTTAGGTCGTGTGGGTACTCCGCCTTCTCGTCGATCTCGGCCGCTCGCGGGGCGATCCGCTCCTGCGCAATCTGCCGGATCGTGTCCCGGAAGTCGAGGTACTCCTGGGGGATCGTGTAGAGCTCGGCCAGGGCGGACATGCCCTGCTGATGCTACTCGGGCGGTTTGGGGCTCAGGCGACCCGTCGCGCCCCCGGAGCGATGCGCGGGAGGCGAGTCGCCCGGGAGGTCCTACTCGCCCGCGACCCGCACACGAACGCGCTCGAGGGCCGTCCGCGGCGCAGGATCGCGTCGGCGACCGCCCTCGGATCCACCTGATAGTTGCCTTCGCGTACTCGCTTGCGCAATCCGTCCACCTCCGTGCCGTCCCGGCGCTCCACGGTAAGAACAGCATCGGTCATCGTCGGCCTCTCCTCCATCGGGTCTACACCCCAAATTTCGGGGGCGGGTACACGACGCACCCCCCGAGCGCTCGGGGGGTGCGTCGCGCGATCGCCAGATCTGCGCCCTACAGCCCCGCGGGGTGCCGCGCCACGTAGCCGTAGCCGTCGGCGAGATTGCCGGTGGGGTCCGAGCGCCAGCGGGGACCGCTGCCGGACGGGATGTTCGGACCGCCGAAGTTCGCGGTGTCGAAGGCCCGTCCCGCGATCGC
>Ga0209577_10000529_pt1 | contig 38861 bp, 44 predicted proteins | sample GraSoiAngelo_109_FD_185874 | JGI IMG/M metagenome (GOLD analysis project Ga0209577, IMG submission 185874) | Grasslands soil microbial communities from the Angelo Coastal Reserve, California, USA - 14_0903_12_20cm (SPAdes) (version 2) | ecosystem: Environmental > Terrestrial > Soil > Grasslands... | reverse complement strand
CTGGCGAACGAGTTTCTGCCGCAAGCCGGCATGGAGCTCGGCCGCCCGTGCCGCAAGATCTCAGAAGCAGCGGCGCAGGTCCTTCTGCGCTATCACTGGCCAGGCAATGTGCGCGAGCTCAGGAACGTCATTCGCCGCGCCATACTTCTCGCTTCGGACGTCATCGAGCCGGCGCACCTCTCGGTCATTCCGGTCGACTCGCCTGCGACGGCCGCATTGCGCGAAGCGGCGGCCGATGATGCCTCTTTGAAGGAGATCGCGGACGCCGCCGTAGCGCAGGCCGAGCAGACCGCCATACGCCGCGTCCTGCAGCTCACCAGTGGGAACAAGAGCGAAGCCGCACGGCTTCTGCGAACCGATTACAAAACCCTACACCTCAAGATAAAGCAGTACGGCATCGACGCGGGAGTGTTCAGAGGGTGCCGCGCGTCGTGATCCGCCCGTAGCTCTGGTCGGCTCGCCAGTGTAGCGCCGCACTCATTGGTCTGAGAGTTGCGTGCGTTCTGCTGCGGTGAGATGACTCGTGGCCTCTAGGAACGTGGCAGGAGCGAGCAGCAGGCGACGACGGCAGACGCGCTTCTCGCTGAAGGAGTTCGCCGAGCGCGCCGCCGCCGAGGCGGAGCACCAGGCGATACGTTTGGCTCTTCAAGCCACGCGTGGGAACAAAAGTGAAGCGGCTCGGCTTCTCGCCGTGGACTACAAGACGCTCCACCTCAAGATGAAGCGCTACGCAATCGATGCCGCGGATTTCCGGGCTTCGTAAGCGTCGGCGAAACTCTGGCGACAACGCCATGGTGTCTGTGCCATAGCTGGCAGCCACACCTGAGTTTTCTGCGCCGCATCTGTCTCTATGCCTGGCGCGCCTTCCTTGCCGCTGATGCGTTCGCTGCCGGCGGTTTCTCTTGTCTACATCGTCACTTGCGCGCGTCCACCGCTTCGTTCTCTTTGATATCGATGGTTCGAGCCCCCACGAAGCGCCTTCGGGGTACGGGCTTTGCGATTACGTCGGAGTCGCCAACCAACACCCTCGGAGAGAGCTACATGAAGAAGCTGCTGCTGTTTACCACCATGACTGCTGCATTGAACCTCGCGCTCATTTTTTCGGCGGGCGCCGCAACATATGGTGGTTCGGCGACCGGCGCGCAGGTCACCGTCCCCGCCACGGGCACCGCGATTCGTGCCGCCACAGGAACGCTCTCGATCTCCGGCGGCGCCGCAGAAGCGGCCCTGCTCGTCGGCGACATTCCTGGCAGCGCGACGGCTGGCGTCGCCTCGCTAGCGGCGGGGGCCATGCACAGCGCTATCGTCGGTGTCGACGAGACGCGGGGCGAGGCGTCAATGGCCGACATCACGCTGACCGTTTCGAACAACACCGTCACCGCCGATTTCCTGATGGCGCGCAGCACCGCGAGCTGCGGTCCCGCCGTGACGGGCAACTCGCGGCTCACGAACCTCGTGATCAACGGCCAAGCGATCACGGTCACGGGCGCTCCGAACCAGACGGTCGCGCTACCGAACGGCACCGCGATCATCAACGAGCAGATCCCCTCTGTGGTCGGCACCAGCGCAGAGCTCACGGTAAATGCGTTGCATGTGACGACAACGGATCCGGTCACGCAGCAGCAGCTCGCCGACGTGCTGCTGGCCACCGTCGACGCCAAGATCGACTGTGCGGCGGGATCGCCGCCGAATCACCACTCCGTCACGGGCGGCGGCTGGATCATTGCCGAGACGACCGGCGGCAAGGGGACCTTCGGACTCGTGGCCGGCGACAAGCCGGATGGGAGTTCCATGGGGCATCTCGTCTATATCGATCACGCAATCGACTTGCGGGTGCAGAGCACCTCGGTCACCTTCAATGGCACCTGTACGTTCTCGGGCGAGGGCACTGGCACTATGAGCGGCGTGTCGGGCCCGGTCAGTTTCACCGTCGCGGTGACTGATCACGGCGAACCGGGGACGGCCGACACGTTCCAAATCAACGTGTCAGGCCAGTTCCAATACGACTCGAGCCTAAACCCACAGCCATTAAGCGACGGCAACATCCAGTCGCACAACCTGTTCTGCCCGTAAAGGTCGATATTCCCCGCGGCCGGGTATCCCCGGCCGCGAGGCCACCTTCGCCGACGGGGTGGGCGAGGCCCGCCGCCGCCTTATCACCTGGCCCAGACGCCTATAGTGCGCGCCGTAATCTCGCGTTCATCAGCCTCGAGCGGCATTCAGAGTACAACCCGTTCTGCCAGGCAAATAGTTGCATGAAAACTTCTTCGCGAATCTCCGGCGTGAGAGCACGAGGTCGTGCAGGCCGCCGGGAAAGGCGAGCACCCGGACGTTGCGCCCGAGGTTGGCCTACCATCGCGCGATATGGCGCCAGTCGAGCACGATGTCGGCGTCGTCCGAATGCATGGCGGGAATCGGGCACTCGATCGCCAGGCCGCGGCGCACTTTGGCGTGCGCATCGCTGATCGCCCCGAGCGAGCCGTAGTACACCGGAAAGCCGCGCGCAGGCTTTAGGCGCTCGTCGAATTGCCAGTGCTCGAGCAGGCTTTCGACATAGTCGGGAGACTGGAAGTGCGGAAGTGACTGAGATTGTTGGCGGAGCGGACGGGACTCGAACCCGCGACCCCCGGCGTGACAGGCCGGTATTCTAACCAACTGAACTACCGCTCCTCGGTGCTGCTGGTGGGTGCTGTAGGGGTCGAACCTACGACATTCGCCTTGTAAGGGCGACGCTCTACCGCTGAGCTAAGCACCCCGTGCGAGTGAAACGCGCTCGCAAAAGGGGCGCTAGTTTATCGCGTCCTTCAGTGCCTTGCCAGCGCGGAACTTGGGGAGCTTCGCCGCCTTGATCTCCACCGCGGCGCCGGTGCGCGGATTGCGGCCGGTGCGCGCCGCGCGCGCGCCAGCGTAGAACGTGCCGAAGCCGACGAGCGTCACGTCCTCGCCCTTGCGCAGGCTCGTCTTCACGGAATTCACGAGCGCATCGACCGCGCGCTCCGCGGCCGATTTGGAAATCTCGGCCGCCTGAGCGATTTGCTCGATCAGGTCGGCTTTGTTCACGTCAATGCGTGGTGACGGCCCCGGTCTGGTCGTCGGGCTTCGGCGGAATCGGCGCCGGCTCTTCGGTGTCGGCCAGCGCCTCGGGCTGGCGCTCGAGCGCGATCTCGAGCACCTTGTCGATCCACTTCACCGGCACGATCTCGAGCTTGTTCTTGATGTTGTCCGGAATCTCGACGAGGTCCTTTACGTTCTCTTCCGGGATCAGCACGGTCTTGATGCCGCCGCGATGCGCCGCGAGCAGCTTCTCCTTCAGGCCGCCGATCTGCAGCACTTCCCCGCGCAGCGTGATCTCACCCGTCATCGCCACGTCGGAGCGCACCGGGATGCCGGCGAGCACCGAGACCATCGAGGTGACGATGCCGATGCCGGCGCTCGGGCCGTCCTTCGGCGTCGCGCCCTCGGGCAGGTGAATGTGGATGTCGTGCTTCTGGTAGAAGTCCTCTTTCACGCCGAGCCGGCGCGAGCGCGCGCGCACCACCGAGAGCGCCGCCTGGATGGATTCCTGCATCACGTCGCCGAGCTTGCCGGTGGTGATGGTCTTGCCCTTGCCGGGCATCGTCGCCGCTTCGATCGTCAGTAGCTCGCCACCCACCTCGGTCCACGCGAGGCCGGTGACCTGGCCCACCTGGTTCTGCTTCTCGGCCATGCCGAAGGTGTAGCGGCGAACGCCCAAGAACTTGTCGAGGTTCTTCGGCGTGACAGTGATGCGGTGTGGCTTGTCGTCACCCGCCTTCTTGTCCGTCAGGAGCTGCTTTACCGCCTTGCGGCAGATTTTGGAGATCTCGCGCTCCATGGCGCGCACGCCCGCCTCGCGCGTGTAGTAGCGCACGATGTCGCGGATCGCGGCTTCGGAGACCGAGAGCTCGCCTTCCTGCAGCCCGGCATTCTTCATCTGCTTGGGCAGCAGGTACTTGGTGGCGATGTTCATCTTCTCGTCCTCGGTGTAGCCCGAGAGACGGATGACCTCCATGCGGTCGAGGAGCGCCGGCGGGATGTTCAGCGTATTCGCGGTGGCGACGAACATCACTTCGGAGAGGTCGTACTCGACTTCGATGTAGTGGTCGACGAAGGTGTGGTTCTGCTCGGGATCGAGCACCTCGAGCAGCGCGCTCGACGGGTCGCCGCGCCAGTCCATGCCCATCTTGTCCACTTCATCGAGCAGGAAGAGCGGATTCTTCACCGCGACCTTGCTCATGTTCTGCAGGATCTTGCCGGGCATCGAGCCGATATAGGTGCGGCGATGGCCGCGCACCTCCGCCTCGTCGCGCACGCCGCCGAGCGACATGCGCACGAACTTGCGGTTGGTCGCGCGGGCGATCGACTGGCCGAGCGAGGTCTTGCCGACGCCCGGTGCGCCCACCAGGCACAGGATCGGCGCCTTCATCTTCTCGACGCGCGTCTGCACCGCGAGGTACTCGACGATGCGCTCTTTCACCTTCTCGAGGCCGTAGTGGTCCTTGTCGAGGATCTCCTGGGCCTGCTTGATGTCCTTGGAGATCTTCGACTTCTTCTTCCAGGGCAGGTTGACGAGCGTCTCGATGTAGTTGCGCACCACGGTGGCTTCCGCCGACATCGGCGACATGAGCTTCAATTTCTTCAGCTCGGACTCGGCTTTCTTGCGCGCGTCCTTCGGCATGTGCGCGCGCTTGATGCGCTTCTCCATCTCCTCGAGGTCCGCGCCCTCCTCGCCTTCGCCGAGCTCCTTCTGGATGGCCTTCACCTGCTCGTTCAGGTAGTACTCGCGCTGGCTTTTCTCCATCTGGCGCTTGACGCGGCCGCGGATGCGCTTCTCGACCTGGAGGATGTCGATCTCCGTCTCGAGCTGCGAGAGCAGATGCTCGAGGCGCTGCTTCACATCGAACATCTCGAGCACCTGCTGCTTCTGCTCGAGCTTGAGCGGCAGGTGCGCGGCGACCGTGTCGGCGAGGCGCCCGGCCTCATCGATGCCGGAGAGCGAGGTGAGGATCTCCGGCGGAATTTTCTTGTTCAGCTTGACGTACTGATCGAACGCCGAGAGCAGCGCGCGGCGCAGCGCTTCTACCTCGGGCGCACCCGCGCCTTCGGCCGCCACGGCGGAGGCTTCCGCCACCCAGTGCGTGCGCACATCGATCACGTCGCGGATGTGCGCGCGCGTGCCGCCCTCTACGAGCACTTTGACCGTTCCATCCGGCAGCTTCAGCATCTGCAGGATGTTCGAGACGCAGCCGATGGCGTACATGTCCTGCGGGCCCGGATCGTCCTTGGCGGCGGATTTCTGCGCCACCAGCAGGATCGATTTCCCTGCTTCCATCGCGGTTTCCATCGCCTTGATCGACTTGGGCCGCCCCACGAAGAGCGGAATCACCATGTGGGGGAACACCACGACATCGCGCAGCGGCAGCAGCGGATACTGGACGATCTCGGGGGTGGGGGATTGCTCGGACATTTAGATTAGCCTCGTCAAGGGGTTGCGGCTCACACCGTAGATGCGGGTTCCCCGAGAAAAATCAATGAGCAGAGCGTACACGTAAACCTGCTTACGCTGCAATGCGCAAACGGTGACCAAATGTAGTTGCTGCTGGGCCAACAGGCCCAGTTAGGCGGAACTGCCGCTCGCGACCTTGTGGGTGTCGGAGTAGATAAGGAGCGGCTTGCCGTCGGCACTGACCATCGATTCGTCGACGACAACCTTGCTCACGTTGTCGAGGGTCGGCAGCTCGTACATCGTATCGAGCAGGATTTGCTCGAGGATGGACCGCAGGCCGCGCGCTCCGGTTTTTCGTGCCAGCGCGCGCTTCGCCACCGCACCGAGCGCGCCGGTGCGGATCTCGAGCTCGACGCCTTCCATATGGAAGAGCCGCTGGTATTGCTTGATGAGCGCGTTCTTCGGCTCGGTGAGGATCTGGATCAGCGCGTGCTCGTCGAGCTCTTCCAGCGTCGCCAGTACCGGCAGCCGGCCGACGAACTCCGGAATGAGCCCGTACTTGATGAGGTCTTCGGGCTCGACGCTCTTAAGCAGGTCGTAAGTAGCCTTGGAGTTCTTGGGGCTTCTCACCTCGGCGCCGAAGCCGATGCCGGTCTTCTCGGTACGGTTGCGCACGATCTTCTCGAGGCCATCGAACGCGCCACCGCAGATGAACAGGATGTTCGTGGTGTCGACCTGCACGAAGTCCTGGTTCGGGTGCTTACGCCCGCCCTGCGGCGGCACGGAAGCGATCGTGCCTTCGATCAGCTTCAAGAGCGCCTGCTGCACGCCCTCGCCCGAGACGTCGCGCGTGATCGAGGGGTTGTCCGACTTGCGCGAGATCTTGTCGATCTCGTCGATATAGACGATGCCGCGCTTCGCCTTGTCGACGTCGTAGTCGCAGTTCTGCAAGAGCTTCTGGATGATGTTCTCGACGTCCTCGCCGACGTAGCCCGCTTCCGTCAGGGTGGTGGCGTCGGCAATCACAAACGGAACATTGAGCAGCCGCGCCAGGGTCTGGGCCAGCAGTGTCTTGCCGGATCCCGTCGGCCCGATCAGCAGGATGTTCGACTTCGCGAGCTCGACCTCGTCGTTCTTCGAGAGGTGCTTGAGCCGCTTGTAGTGGTTGTAGACGGCGACCGAGAGGATCTTCTTCGCGACGTCCTGGCCGATCACGTACGAATCGAGGATCTGGCGGATCTCGCGCGGCGTCGGCAGATCGGACTTCGCGCCCTTGCCGCCCTTATCGGAGGCGGTCTCCTCGCGGATGATGTCGTTGCACAGCTCGATGCACTCGTCGCAGATGAAGACCGACGGCCCGGCGATGAGCTTGCGCACCTCGTGCTGGCTCTTGCCGCAGAACGAGCAGTAGAGAAGCTTTTCGCCAGATGAGCTTTTTTCCGACATGGTGTTAGGTGTTTTCCCGTGAGACTAGCACCTTATCCACTATGCCGTACTTTACCGCCTCTTGCGCGCCCATGAAAAAGTCACGCTCGGTGTCCCGCGCGATGGTCTCGATGGGCTTGCCGGTGTGCTTGGCAAGAATCTCGTTCAGGCGGCCGCGCAGGTAGAGGATTTCCTTGGCATGGATCTCGATGTCGGTGGCCTGCCCCTGGAAGCCGCCCATCGGCTGGTGGATCATGACGCGCGAGTTGGGCAGGCAGAAGCGCTTGCCGGCATCGCCCGCCGCCATCAGCAGCGAACCCATGCTTGCCGCCTGGCCGACGCAGAGCGTGCTGACGTCGGGCTTGATGAACTGCATGGTGTCGTAGATCGCAAGGCCCGCCGACACCGAGCCGCCCGGCGAGTTGATGTAGAAGAAGATGTCCTTGTCGGGATTCTCCGACTCGAGGAAAAGGAGCTGCGCCACGATCAGGTTCGCCGTGACTTCCGTCACGGGCCCGACCAGGAACACCACCCGCTCCTTGAGCAGCCGCGAATAAATGTCGTAGGCACGCTCGCCGCGCCCCGACTGCTCGATGACCATCGGGATCAGCCCGAGGTCGTTCACTTGAGAATCGTGTTGCCAGTTCACGCGTTGCTTCCCATCAGATCATCGAACGCGACCGGCTTGTCCACTACGGTCGCGCTTCCGAGCACCCATTTAACGACATTCGCCTCGAGCGCCATGCCTTCCATCTCGGAAAGCCGCTGCGGCTGCATGTAAAACCATTTTACTACCTCGGCAGGACTCTCGTAGGTCGCTGCTTCCTGCTCCACCGCCGCGCGCACCTCGGCGGGCTTCGGCTGGAGATTTTCCGCACGTGCGAGCTCGCCGATGATGAGCCCGAGCGCGACGCGGCGCTTCGCGGTCGCCTCGAATGCCGCGGGATCGAGCGGAATTTGCCCGGGTTTCATGCCCCGCGCCTGCAAATCGGCGGCCGCGCGCTCGACGAGTTGCTGGGCTTCCATCTGCACGAGCGATTTCGGCAGCTCGAGCGGCGTGCGATCGAGGAGCGCCTGCAGCACCTGCGCCTTCACACGCGCCTCGATGCGCTTATTCGTTTCGCGCTCGACATTGGCGCGGATCTCGCTTCGCATCTTGGCCACGTCGCCGTCGGCGATGCCGAGCGACTTGGCGAACTCCGCATCCACCTCCGGCAGCTGCGGCTCTTCCACGCTCTTCATGCTGAGCTCGAACGACGCACGCTTGCCGGCGACTTCCTTGCCGTGGTAATCGGCGGGGAACGTGAGCTCGAAAGTTTTCGTCTCGCCCGCGCGCATGCCCTGCGCCGCGGCGTCGAATTCGGGCAGCATGCGCCCCTCGCCGAGCGCGAACACGAAGTTTTCGCCTTTGCCGCCGGCGAAGGGCTCGCCGTCGATCGTGCCGCTGAAATCCACCGTCAGCCGATCGCCCTCTTTTGCCGGACGCTCGACCGGTACGAAGCGCGTGCGCTGCTTGCGCAGGATGCCGATGGTCCTGTCCACGGCCGCGTCGTCGACCGTCACCTGCGGCCGCTCGATCGTGACGCCCGCTAGATCGCCGAGCTTTACTTCCGGGTAGACCTCGAACGTGGCGCTGAACTCGAGCGCCGCCGTATCGCCGCCGTCTTTCTTCTCGATGCGCGGAAAGCCCGCGACCTTGAGATTCGCTTCCTTGACCACATCGGTGAACGCTTTTTGCACTGCATCGCTCAGCACTTCCGAGCGCACCTGCGGCCCGTAGGTCTGCGCGATCAGCTTGAGCGGCACCTTGCCCGGCCTGAAGCCCGGCATCTTCACGTTGCGCGCGAGCTTCTTCAGACGAGTGTCGACCTCGCGCTCGATCTCCGCCGCGGGCACTGACATCGATACGCGCCGCTCCAGCGTACCCAGCGTTTCCACGTTGGCCATTCCTTCTGATCCGCCGTTGCGAGCTTTACCCGATGGTGCGAAGGGAGGGACTCGAACCCACACGCCTCGCGGCGCCAGCTCCTAAGGCTGGTGCGTCTACCAGTTCCGCCACCCTCGCCGCTCGAACTACCAAAAAGCGCGAAAAAAACAACGTATTATACCTTTCGGTCCCATGCCGGTCGGCCATTACGAGAACTTCCCGGTCGCCTCGCTGCTCCTGCCCCGGCGACTGCGGCCGCCGGTCGAGATCATCTATCGGTTCGCGCGCAGCGCCGACGACATTGCCGACGAAGGCACCGCCGCAGACGATGTACGGCTATCGCGATTAAGCGTCTACCGGAGCGAGCTCGAGCACATCGCCGGCGGCCAGGTTCCCGACGCGCCGCTCTTTCACGACGTAGCGAGAATCGTGCGCGAATACGACCTGCCGCTCGGCCTATTCCGCGATCTCATCGACGCCTTCGCACAGGATGTGACCAAGAAACGCTACGCGAGCTTCGCGGAGCTCGCCGATTACTGTCGCCGCTCGGCGAATCCGGTGGGACGGCTTCTGCTGCACTTATTCAAACGCACGTCTGAGACCGATCTCGCCTCCTCCGACGCGGTGTGCTCGGCGCTGCAGCTCATCAACTTCTGGCAGGACGTGGAGCTCGATTTTGCCAAGGGCCGCATCTACCTGCCGCAGGACGAAATGGCGTGCCACGGCGTGAGCGAGCGCCACATCGCCGAGGGCCGCTGCGATGCCGCATGGCGCTCGCTGCTCGTGTTCCAGGTGAACCGCAGCCGGGAAATGATCCTGCGCGGCCAGCCGCTCGCGCGCTCGCTCCCCGGGCGCATCGGCCTCGAGATCCGCGCCACGATCCAGGGCGGTCTGCGGATTCTCGAGAAGATCGAGCGCGTCGACTTCGATGTCTTTCGGCGCCGCCCGGTGCTCGGCGCCTTCGATTGGCCGCTCGTGCTGCTGCGAGCGGCATGACGCCTGACGAGTACTGCCGGCAGAAAGCTGCTGCCAGCGGCTCGAGCTTCTACTACTCGTTTCTTTTCCTACCCGGCGAGCGGCGGCGTGCCATCACCGCGCTCTATGCCTTTTGCCGCGAGGTCGACGACATCGTGGACGAAGGCATGGAGCCGCAGCTCGCCGCCGCCAAGCTCGCGTGGTGGCGCGCCGAGGTGGCGAATCTATTCGCCGGCCGGCCGCAGCATCCGGTGACGCGCGCGCTCGAGCCGCACCGCGACAAGTACGGCCTGAGCGCCGCGCACTTGAACGAGATCATCGACGGCATGGAGATGGATCTCCAGCAGTCGCGCTATCTCGACTGGGCGGGGCTCGAAGCGTATTGCTATCGCGTGGCGAGCGTCGTCGGACTCCTCGCCGCGGGCATCTTCGGCTATCGCGATGCGCGCACGCTCGACTACGCAAAGCATCTCGGCATCGCCTTCCAGCTCACCAACATCATCCGCGACGTCGGCGAAGACGCGCGCAAGAACCGCGTGTACCTGCCGGTCGAGGATCTGCGCCGCTACGGCGTGCCCGCTGCCGACATCCTGCAGGCGCGCGAGACGCCCGCCTTCCGCGAACTCATGCAATTCGAGGCCGAGCGCGCGCGCGCTTATTACGCAGCGGCGATGTCGGCGCTGCCGCCGGCCGACCGCCGCGCGCAGCGTCCCGGACTCATCATGGCGGCGATCTACCGCGCGCTCCTCGAGGAGATCCAGCGCGACGGCTTTCGCGTGCTCACGCAGCGTACTTCGCTTACGCCGCTGCGCAAATTCTGGATCGCGTGGCGCACCTGGGTCGCGGCGTAGGGCGACGCGTCGCCATCGTCGGTGCCGGCTATGCTGGCATGGCGGCCGCGGTGTCGCTCGCCGAGCGCGGCGTGCAGGTGACGGTGCTCGAATCGGCCGCCGTGCCGGGTGGACGGGCACGGCGCGTTGAGTCGCAGGGCCACGCGCTCGACAACGGTCAGCACATCCTGATCGGCGCCTACCGCGCGCTCTACGAGCTCATGCGCACGGTGGGCGTGGCAGTGAACGCCGTGCTGCGCCTGCCCCTCGAGGTGCGCTACGCCGGGCGCTTCCATTTGCGCCGCGGCGCGTTCGGCCTCGCGGGCGCGCTGCTCACCGCTCGCGGCATGCCGCTCGCGGAGCGGCTCGGCGCCGCGCGCTTCATCGCGCGGCTGCGGCGCACGCGCTTCCGCCTCGCGACCGACATGAGCGTGAGCGAGCTCCTCGCGCAGGAGAGCCAGGGCGCGCGCATCGCTCACTATCTTTGGCAGCCGCTCTGCGTCTCGGCGCTCAACACCCCGCCGGCGCTCGCCTCGGCGAACGTCTTTCTCGCCGTGCTGCGCGACACGCTTGGCGCGGGCGGCGCGGCGAGCGATCTCGTGCTGCCGCGCGTGGATCTCTCGCGCCTTTTCCCCGAGCCGGCGGCCGACTTCGTGCGCGCGCACGGCGGCGAATTGCGGCTGCAATCGCCAGTGAAAGATCTCGGCGCGCTGCGGCAGTCGTACGACCAGGTGATCGTCGCCGTCGCCCCGCATCAGCTTAAAACGCTGATCGCCGATGCGCCCGAGTACTCGTACCAGCCGATCTACACCTGCTATCTGCAATACGCTGATAGCGTCCGTCTGCCGTTTCCGATGCTCGGGCTGGCTGACGGCTTGGTGCAGTGGGTGTTCGATCGCGGCACGCTGCTCGGCGAGCAAGGCCGCCTCGCGTGCGTCATCAGCGCGCAGGGCGACCACCAGCAGATGGCGCTCGAGGAGATCGCGGAGCGCTGCCATCGCGAGCTCGCCACCGCGCTCGGCGGGCTCGGCAGGCCGCAGTGGTGGCGCGTCATCGCGGAGAAGCGCGCCACCATCACCTGCTCGCCGGGCATCAAGCAACGCAACGCGCTGCCATCGCTGCCGGGCGTGTCATTCGCCGGCGATTACACCGATCCCGAATATCCACCGACGCTAGAGGCCGCGGTACGCAGCGGCGTTCGCGCCGCGTCATCCGTTTTGGAACTGGCGCGTTGACGCAGGAATAGAATAGGGGAGCGGCTTTGAATGGATAACGGGATCGAAAATCGGCTCGGCATCCTCGAAACGAGGCTGGATACGATCCTGCCTACGCTTGCGACCAAGGCTGATGTGTCCGAAGCAAAAGCGAGCCTCGTGATGTGGCTGGGCAGCATTGTGGGTGCATCAACCGCGATCGTAATCGCGGTGTTGTTGTTCGCGATCAACCGGGCCGGGCTTTAGAGGTTGCGCAGGAGCTGCACTGCCTGGTCGACGCGCTCGACCGCAAGCACTTCCAGGCCGCCGATCTTCGCCTTCGGCTGATTTGCCCGCGGGATGATCATTTTCGCGAAGCCGAGCTTCGCCGCTTCGCGCAGGCGCTCCTGCCCGCGCGGCGCGGGCCGCACTTCGCCGGCAAGGCCGATCTCGCCGAAGACGGCGAGCTTTTCGGCGATCGGCCGGTCGGTGAGCGAGGAGACGACGGCGAGCGTCACGGCGAGATCGGCGGCCGGCTCGGCGATGCGTACGCCGCCCACGGCATTGACGAAGACATCCTGCTCCCAGGTGGCGATGCCGGCGTGCCGGTGCAGCACGGCGAGCAGCATGGCGAGGCGGTTCTGTTCCAGCCCGACGCAAAGGCGGCGCGGATTGGGCGCGTGCGCCGCATCGACGAGCGCCTGGATCTCCACCAGCAGCGGCCGCGTGCCTTCAATGGTGGCGAGCACGCATGACCCCGCAACCGATTTCTCGTGCGTGGACAAAAACAAGGCAGACGGGTTGCTCACGCCGCGCAGGCCTTTGTCGGTCATGGCGAAAACGCCGAGCTCGTTCACCGCGCCGTAGCGGTTCTTCACCGCGCGCACCAGGCGGAAGGCCGAGTTCGGATCGCCCTCGAAATAGAGCACCGTGTCGACGATGTGCTCGAGCACGCGCGGGCCGGCGATGGCGCCTTCTTTCGTCACGTGGCCGATGAAGATGAGCGTGGTGCCGCTGCGCTTGGCGTGGCGCGTGAGCTGCGCCGCGCACTCGCGCACCTGGGCGACCGAACCCGGCGCCGACTGCAGAGTCTCGGACCAGAGCGTCTGGATGGAATCCACTACCGCTACGCGAGGGCGTGTCGCTTCGAGCGCCGCGATGATGCGCTCGAGCTGTGTTTCGGCCAGCAGCCGCAGCGCGCCGGATTGCAGCGCGAGGCGCCGCGCGCGCAGCGCTACCTGCTCGGCCGATTCCTCGCCGCTGATATAGAGCGCGGGGAGCGACGCCGAGAGCGCGTGCAGCGCCTGCAGGAGCAGCGTCGACTTGCCGATGCCCGGATCGCCGCCGAGGAGCGCGACCTGCCCGGGAACCAGGCCGCCGCCGAGCACCCGATCGAGCTCGGCGACGCCGCTCGTCGTGCGCTCGAGTTCCGCAGCGGGCACCGCGTCGAGCATGAGCGGCTTCGCCGCTTCGGCGGCGTAGCGATGCGCCGGGCCCTTCTCGAGCGTCGTTTCGCTCAGCGTGCCGGCCGCGCCGCAGGAGGGGCAGCTGCCGAACCATTGCAGCGCGGAGGCGCCGCATTCGGCGCAGACGTAGGCCGTTTTCGCCTTCGCCACGCTATCGCACCTCTACGACGGGGACGCGCGGCGCAGCCGCGCAGAGGAGCTCGTAGCTGAGCGTGCCGGCGGCGGCCGCGACCTCGTCCGCGGAAAGGCCCTCGCCCCACAGCGTCACCGGCGCGCCGACGCCGGCCTGCGGCATATCGCTCAAGTCGACCGTGATCATGTCCATCGATACGCGACCAACGACGCGGGTGCGCCTGGCGTTGACAAGCACCGGCGTGCCGGCGCCCGCGTGGCGCGGATAGCCGTCGGCGTAGCCGCAGGCCACCACGCCGATGCGCATCTCGCGCTCCGCGCGATAGCCAAGGCCGTAGCCGACGCCTTCGCCGCGCGCGAGCTCCTGCGTCGCGATGATCTCCGAGGCGAGCGTCATCGCCGGCTTTAGACCCAGCGCCTCGGCACTGCGGTCGGCAAAGGGCGAACAGCCATAGAGCATGATGCCGGGCCGCACCCAGTCGGCGTGGGTCTCGGGAAAGCGCACGAGCGCCGCGGAATTGGCGAGCGAGCGCGGACCGGAGAAAGCTTCTGTGAGCGCGGCGAAGCGCTCGAGTTGCGCGCTCACGCCCGTTGCACCATCGGCGTCGGCGAAATGGGTCATCAGCGTGACGGTGTTTACCCTCGGATGCGCGCGCAGCGCCTGATAGCCCGCCTGCGCATTCGCCGTGGTGAAGCCGAGGCGGTTCATGCCGCTATTGACCTTGAAGTAGACGTCGACCGGCCGCGCCAGCGCGCCGAGGAGCTCGATCTGGCGAGGGTGGTGGATGACCGGTGTGAGCGCATATTCGTTGAGGAGCGGCACGTCGGTGGCGGTGAAGATGCCTTCCAGCATCAGGATCGGCTGCGTCACGCCCGCGCGGCGCAGGCGCTCGGCTTCGGCGAAGTCGAGCACGGCGAAGCCGTCGGCGGCGCCCAGCGCGCGCGCCGCGCGCTCCAGGCCGTGACCATAGGCGTTCGCCTTGATCACCGCCCAGATGCGCGCGCGGCCGGCGTGCGTGCGCGCGATGCGCAGGTTGTGCGCAAGAGCGCCCGCCGAGATGGTGGCGCGGATCGGGCGTGGCATTTTTCCTATTGTGCTATAAACGCCCGCTCTCCAAGGATCGAGCTCGCCAGCGCTATCAAAGGCACGTGAACCGCGGCTTCTACATCATCATGGCGGCGCAGTTTTTCTCGTCGCTAGCCGACAACGCGCTGCTCGTCGCCGCCATCGCGCTGCTCATGCAAGCGGACGCGCCGTCATGGCTCACGCCGTACCTCAAGTTCTTCTTCGTCATCTCCTACGTGCTGCTCGCGCCGTACGCGGGCGCGTTCGCCGACCGCCTGCCCAAAGGTCAGGTGATGTTCCTTGCCAACGGCGTGAAGATCGTCGGCTGCGTGCTCATGCTCTGGGGCATCGATCCGCTTGCCGCGTACGCCGTGGTCGGGCTGGGCGCGGCGGCTTATTCGCCGGCGAAGTACGGCATCCTCACAGAATACCTGCCGCACCGGCAGCTCGTGCTGGCGAACGGCTGGATCGAGGGGCTCACCGTCGCCTCGATCATCCTCGGCACGATGCTCGGCGGCGTGCTGCTGCACGCGAGGGTGTCCGGAGTGCTTTTGCACTTCGACTTTCCGTTCATCGACACCGGCATCGATACGCCGGGCGAGGCGGCGATCGCCATCATCGTCGTGGTGTACGCCATCGCGGCGCTCTTCAACCTGGAAGTGCCGCGCACCGGCGTGATCCTGAAGCACCTGCCGGCGGACCCGCTCGATACGATCGCCGACTTCGGCCGCTGCGTCGCCTACCTGTGGAAAGACCGCCTCGGCCAGATCTCGCTCGCGGTGACGACGCTTTTCTGGGGCGCGGGCGCGACGCTGCAGTTCATCGTCATCGAGTGGGCCCGTGTTGCGCTGCATTTCGACCTGTCGAAGGCGGCCATCCTGCAGGGCGTGACCGCCGTGGGCATCGCCATCGGCGCCGTACTCGCCTCCGCCTGGGTCTCGCTCCACCGCGCGGTGCGCGTGATTCCGCTCGGCATGGTGATGGGCATCGTCGTGGTCTCGATGATGTTCGTCAACCAGGTCTGGCTCGCGGTGGGCCTCATGATCCTGATCGGCGCCATGGCGGGCTTCTTCGTCGTGCCGATGAACGCGCTGCTCCAGCATCGCGGCCATCACCTGGTGGGCGCCGGCCGCTCCATCGCCGTGCAGAACTTCAACGAGAACACCTCGATCCTTTTCATGATCGCGATGTACTCGCTGCTATTGAACGTCGGCCACTCGATCTACCTGGTGATCCTGCTCTTCGGCCTCTTCGTCGCCTGCGCCATGGGCCTCGTGCAGCTCTGGTTCTGGCGCAACCGGCGCGTGCATGCCGATGAAGTCGAGCGCCTGCTCGCCTTCGCGCGCGCCGAGGATCCACCTCCCCGCACCAGGAACTGAAAAGGGCAACCGGTTTTGTTATAGGGTCGCCATGGTTTTCTTGGCGAAGACGAGATCCGCCCAGGCCTTGGCCTTGTCCGGCAGGTTGCGCAGCAGATACGCCGGGTGATAGGTGACGATGAGCGGCACGCCCTCGTAGCGGTACACGCGCCCGCGCAAGCTCGAGATGGTGGCGTCGCTCGCGAGCAGCGTCTGCGCGGCGAAGCGGCCCATGGCGATGATGAGCTTCGGGCGGATGAGCGCGATCTGCTGCTTGAGGAACGGCGTGCACTTCGCCACTTCCTCGGGCTCGGGATTGCGGTTGCCGGGCGGACGGCACTTGAGCACGTTGGCGATGTAGACGTTGTCGCCGCGCTTGAGCCCGATCGCGGCAAGCATGCTGTCGAGGAGCTTGCCCGCCTGGCCGACGAACGGCTCGCCGAGCCGGTCTTCTTCCGCGCCCGGTGCCTCGCCGATGAGCATCCAGTCGGCGTCCTCGTCGCCGACCCCCAGCACGGTCTGCGCGCGCGTCTTGTGCAGGCCGCACGCCGTGCACGCCGGCACCGCCTGCTTGAGCTCGATCCATTGGCCCGCGGCGCGCTTTTCCGCCGTCGGCCGCGTGCGCAGCCGCCAGATGGGCGCGAGCCCCATCTCGGCGAGCAGCTCCTCGCGCCGGCTCACAACGCGAGCGAGAACACGAGCGCGTCTTCGCGCCCGCCGCGCGCCGGGTAGTAGTCGCGCCGCACGGCGATCTTGCGAAACCCGTAACGCGAATAGAGCTCCTGCGCAGCGCGGTTGCTCGGCCGCACCTCGAGGAAGACGTTCTTCGCGTCGAGCGCGCGTGCGAGCGCGGTCGCCTCGTTCAGCAGCGCCGTGCCGTAGCCTCGGCGCTGATGCGGCTCGGCGACCGAGAGGTTGAGAAGGTGCGCCTCGCCCGCGGCCGCCATCAGCACGAAGTAGCCGATCAGCTCGCCGTGCAACCGATAGGTCCGGCATTCGTAGCCCGCGCGCAGCGAGTCGGCGAAGTTGCCGCGTGTCCACGGATGCGTGTAGAGCGCGCTTTCGATCGGCATTAGCTCGGCGAGGTCGTGCTCCCGCATCGGCGCGAGCTCGGGCTTCTCCTTGAGTACCGCGCTCATCGGCTCGCGAGTTCCTCGCGCGTGAATGCCACCTTGTCCCGGACGTACAGCGGCGCGGCCGCCGCCGCATCGACGCCCTCGCCGGCCGCGAGACGCGGCGCGGCGAGCTGGGCGACGGCGAGCGCAATGGGATGCACTTCCGGCAGCACCTTGGTCAGTCCGAGGTTTCCGTACACCGCAAATCCATTTCCCGCGCCGAGCCAGTCATCGCCTGGCGGCCGCGGCGCCGCTAGCGGCGCGATGCACCGCGTGCTGATCACTTCGCGCCAGCGCGCGCCATCCTTTTCGAGCGCCGCATAATACACTTCGCGCATCCGCGCATCGACGCAGGCGACCACGCGCGTCGCGCCCGATTCCTGCGCGATCGCTTCCAGCGACGATATGCCGAGCACTGGCAAATCACGCGCCAGCGCGAGGCCCTGCGCGATTCCGCATGCAATGCGCAGGCCCGTGAACGAACCGGGCCCGGCGCCGAACGCCACTGCATCGAGCCGCGCCGCCGTAAGGCCGGCGTCGGCGAGCAGTCGTTCGAGCATCGGCAGCGCGAGCTCCGAGTGGCGCTGGCCGGCGCGCCGCTCGAGCGCCGCGATCTCGCCATCGCTGTAAAGCGCTACCGAACACCATTCGCTCGATGTCTCAAATGCTGCGAATCGGAGGAGAGGCGGCATGGCCGATTCTATATACTGCCCGCCATGAAAGAACATCGCATCGCAGTCATCCCCGGCGACGGCATCGGTCGTGAAGTGATCCCCGAAGGCGTGCGCGTGCTCGAGGCGGCCGGCGCGCGGCACGGGATCAAGTTCGCGTGGAAGGAATTCCCGTGGAGCTGCGACTGGTACAAGACGCACGGCAAAATGTGTCCCGACGACGCGGCCGATACGCTGCGCCTTTTCGACGCCGTGTACTTCGGCGCGGTGGGGAACCCGGCGGTGGTCCCCGACCACATCGCCGTGTGGGGACTGCTCATCAACTTCCGCCGCTGGTTCGATCTCTACGTGAACCTGCGGCCGGTGCGCCTTTTCGAAGGCATGCCCTGCCCGCTCGCCGGCCGCAAGCCCGGCGACATCGACTACGTCGTGATCCGCGAGAACACCGAGGGCGAATACGGCAACGTCGGCGGCCGCATGTACGAAGGCACCGAGCGCGAAGTGGTAACCCAGCTCGCGACGTTCTCCCGCAAGGCGACCGACCGCATCATGAAATACGCGTTCGAGCTCGCGCGCACGAGGAAGAAGCATGTGACGTCTGCGACCAAGTCGAACGGCATCTCCATCACCATGCCGTACTGGGACGAGCGCTTCGCGCTCATGGCGAAGAACTACCCCGACGTGCGCACCGACCAGTACCACATCGACGGCCTCACCATTCAGATGGTGCTGAATCCCGATCGCTTCGATGTCATCGTGGCGTCGAATCTCTTCGGCGACATCATTTCCGACCTCGGCCCGGCCACCGCCGGCACGATCGGCATCGCGGCCTCGGGCAATATCAATCCCGAGCGCACGGCGCCGTCGATCTTCGAGCCGGTGCACGGTTCGGCGCCCGATATTGCGGGACGCAGGATCGCCAATCCGCTTGCCACTATCTGGTCGGGCGCGCTGATGCTCGAGCACCTCGGCCACCGCGCCGCCGCCGCAGACATCGTGCGGGCGGTCGAGCGCGTCATCCTCGAAGGGCCACACACGCCCGACATGAAGGGCAAGGCGAGCACCGCTGAAGTCGGCGCCGCCGTTGCCGAGGCCGTTCGCGCGCAATCCAAAGTGCCGGCGTGAAAACGTACCGCATCGCCGCGATTCCCGGCGATGGCATCGGCGACGAGGTAATCCCCGCGGGCATCGAGGTGCTCGAGCGCGCGGCCGATGGCTTCCAGCTCGAATTCACGCACTTCGACTGGAGCTCCAAGCGCTACCTCGAAACCGGGCAATACATTCCCGACGGCGGCCTCGAGCGGCTGAAGAGCTTTGATGCGATCTTCTTCGGCGCCGTGGGCGCGCCCGACGTGCCCGACCATGTCTCGCTCTGGGGCCTGCGCCTGCCGATCTGCCAGGGCTACGACCAGTACGCGAACGTGCGGCCGGCGCGCGTGCTCCCCGGCGTGCCGTCGCCGCTTAAGAACGGCGCGCAAATCGACTGGGTCATCGTGCGCGAGAACACCGAAGGCGAATACTCGGGCGCGGGCGGGCGCGTGCATATGGGCTTGAGCAACGAGGTCGCAGTGGAGGTGTCGACCTTCACGCGCAGTGGCGTCGAGCGCATTCACCGCTTCGCCTTCGAGCTCGCGCGCAAGCGCCCGCGCCGGCATCTCACGCTCGTTACAAAGTCGAACGCACAGCGCCATGGCATGGTGCTGTGGGACGAGATCTTCTACGCCGTGGCGAAGGATTTCCCCGACGTCAAGACCGACCGGGTGCTGGTCGATGCAATGACGACGCGCATGGTACTCAACCCCGCGGCCATCGACAGCGTGGTCGCCTCCAACCTCCACGCGGACATTCTCTCGGACTTGGCGGCCGCATTGTCCGGCTCGCTCGGCATTGCGCCGACCGCGAATCTCAATCCGGAGCGCAAATTCCCGTCGATGTTCGAGCCGATCCACGGCTCGGCCTTCGACATCACCGGCAAGGGCGTCGCCAATCCGATCGCCACGTTCTGGACCGCGTCGCTCATGCTCGAGCACCTGGGCGAAGCGCGCGCGGCGGCGCGCATCATGCGCGCGATCGAAAAAGTGACGGCGCAGAAGATCTTCACGCCGGACCTCGGCGGCAACGCGCGTACGCGCGACGTCACGCAGGCGGTGCTCGCCGCACTTTAAAGGAGACCTCATGAAAGCACTCGTCATTGCGATTGTCGCGTTTACGTTTCCGGTCTACGCACAGCAAGCGGTGCTGCTCGTCCGCCATGCGGAGTTGCAGGGCGCGGCGATGGCCGAGCCCAAACACCTGCCGCTCTCGGAGGCGGGTGAAGCGCGCGCCGAACGACTCGCCGCCATGCTGAAGGACGCGAGCATCGGCGCGATTTACGTCACGGACTTCGTGCGCACGCAAAAGACCGCGGAACCGCTGGCGCGCGCCATCGGCAAGGAGCCAACCGTCCTGCCGAAGGGCGATCCGAAGGAACTGGTCGCGCGTCTGCGCGCCAACCACGCGCGCGAGACGGTGCTGCTCGTCGGCCACACGGACACGCTGCCGGGACTGCTCGGGGCACTTGGCCATCCGGCCGACATCAAGATCGAGGCGCCGGACTACGGCAACCTCTTCGTCGTGGTGCCGCGCCCCGAGGACGCGCCCGCATTCATGCGCCTGCGCTACTAGCGGCTTGATCCCGCGCTTCCTGCCGCTCGCCGGAGTGCTCGCGACGCTCGTGGTTGCCTTCGGCTGGCGCCCGTGGCTGCAGCGGCGCCGCTACGGCGCATACGGCATCCTCCTGTTCCGCGCGAGCGGTCCGGCACAGCACTTGCGCGACGCCTTCGCCGTGGCGCTCTTCGCCCTGCTGCTCGCGCAATCGCTCGTTGCCGCGCTCGCACCGGAATCGCTGCTGCTCGCGCAAGCAGATCGCCGCGCCCCGGCCGGGCTGCGGCTCGGCCTCGGCGCGCTGCTCATGCTCACTGGCCTGGTGCTGCTCGTCACCGCGCAGCTCGAGCTTGGCGCGTCGTGGCGCATCGGGATAGATGAAGCGGCGAAGCCGGGGCTCGTGACGAGCGGCCTCTACGGGCGCTCGCGCAATCCGATCTTCCTCGCGCTACTCATCATCGTCGCGGGCTACACGCTGTTGATCCCGACATTGCTCTCGTTAGCGCTGCTCGCGGGCGCCTACGTCGGCACGCGACTGCAGATCGCCGCCGAAGAGGCATATCTCTCGCGCACCTATGGCGCCCAGTATCGGACCTATGCGCAGCGCGTCGGGCGGCTGGTGCCGGGCATCGGCAAGTGGAACGGCCAATGAAGCGCTGGGACGAGGTCGACCGCTACATCAGCGACACACTGGTGCAGCCGGACGCGGCGCTCGCCGCCGCGCTCGAGGCGAGCGACGCCGCCGGCCTGCCGGCGATCAGCGTCTCGCCCGCGCACGGCAAGCTGCTCTCGCTCCTCGCGCGCACGGTTGGCGCGAAACGCATTCTCGAGATCGGCACGCTCGGCGGCTACAGCGCCATCTGGCTCGCGCGCGGCCTCGCCCCCGGCGGGCGGCTCATCACGCTGGAAGCGCTGGAGAAGCACGCCGCCGTCGCGCGCGCAAACCTGGAGCGGGCGAGGCTCGCCGATCGCGTCGAGATTCGCGTCGGCAAGGCGCTCGACACGCTGCCGCAGCTCGCGGGGCCATTCGACCTCACGTTCATCGACGCGGACAAGCAGAACAACGCCGAATACTTCCGCTGGGCGCTCAAGCTCTCGCGACCCGGCAGCCTGATCATCGTCGACAACGTGGTGCGTGACGGTGCGGTGATCGATGCGCGCTCGCGCGATGCCGCCGTGCAGGGCGTGCGGCGCCTGTACGAGCTGATCGCGGCCGAGCCGCGGGTCGCCGCGACCGCGGTGCAGACAGTGGGCGTCAAGGGCTACGACGGCTTCGCCATCGCGCTGGTGGTGAAATGAACACGATCCTCATCACCGGCGCGGGACGCGGCCTCGGCTACGAGCTCGCGCGTCAATACGCTGCCGACGGCTGGCGCGTGATCGGCACGGTGCGCAGTGCGCAAGCCAAGCTGCCCGCCGGCGTCGAGCGGCAGATTGTCGACGTCAGCGATCGCAAGCAGATCGCCGCGCTCGCGAGCGCGCTGCGCGGCATGGCGCTCGATGTGCTCTTTTGCAATGCCGGGATCAGCGGCAAGCGCGGCATGGCGCTCGGCAGCTTCGATTACGACTCGTGGGAGGAAGTGCTGCGGGTGAATCTGCTTGGCGCAGCCGCAGTCACGGAGGCGCTGCTGCCGAACATCCTGGCGGGCGAGCGCAAGCTGATCGCGATGATGTCGAGCCGCCTCGGCTCGATCGCCGAGGCGAGCGGCATGACGCTGCCTTATGCAACGAGCAAGGCGGCGCTCAACATGCTGGTGAAGGGCCTTGCCGCCACGCTCGCCTCCAAGGGCGTGATCGTGGCGGCGCTGAGCCCCGGCTGGGTGCGCACCGACATGGGCGGCGCAACAGCGCCGCTCGCCCCCGAGGCGTCCGTCGCCGGCTTGCGCAAGGTGATCGGCGGCCTGCGGGCAGCGGACAGCGGGAAATTCCTGTCGCACGACGGCTCGCCGATTCCGTGGTGAGCGCGAGCCTGCTGCACGCCGACAGCGCGCGCAACCGGCTGACTGGCATCGGCCTCGTCTCCGTCTGCTACCTGCTCTTCACGCTGCTCGACGGCAGCGCCAAGTGGCTCGTCGCCAGCATGCCGGTGGTGACGGTGGTGTGGCTGCGCTTCGTAATGCACGCGCTGGTCGCGAGCGCGGTGCTCCTGCCACTGCGCGGCGCGGCGCTCGTCCGCACGCGCTACTGGCGCTGGCACGCGGTGCGCGGGCTGATGTTCGTCGTGATGACCGGCATCAACGTCTGGGCGCTGCAGTACCTGCAGCTCACGGTCACTTCGTCCATTTTCTTCACCACGCCGGTCCTGATCGCGCTGATCAGCGCGCTTTTCCTCGGCGAGCGCCTCGACGCCGGGCGCTGGGTCGCGATCATCGTCGGCTTCGCCGGCGTGCTGGTCATCGTGCGGCCCGGCACCGCGCAGTTTCATCCGGCCATGCTTGCCGCGCTGGCGAACGCCGTGATGTATGCCGTCTTCATGCTGATGACCCGGCGCCTCGCGGCGTACGAATCGCCGGAGACCATCCAGTACCTGCCTGCCGTCGGCGCCGCGCTGCTGCTAACGCCGTTCGCGCTCGCGCGCTGGGAGTGGCCCGATACCTGGCTCGAGTGGACGGTCGCGTGCCTCCTCGGAGTGTTCGGCGCGGCGGGCCACCAGCTCCTCGCGCTCGCGCACCGCTATGCGCCCTCCAGCGTCATCGCGCCGTTTCTCTACCAGCAGGTGATCTACATGGCGGCCTTCGGCTACCTCGTCTTCGGCGACGTGCCGGCGGCAGCGGTGTGGATCGGCGCCGCCATCGTCATCGCGAGCGGGCTTTACCTCTTCCGGCGGGAGACAACCGCCCGGCCGAAGTAATCACGACCCTGGCTCCGAATTCCTACTTGCGAAGGTTCTTGTTGGCGTCCTGGATGTCGCGGCGCAGCTTCTCGCGCTCCTGCGGCGAGAGCTGGCGCTGCGGCGGGCGGTCCTGGCGGTTGCGGTCGCCCCCTCTATCCCGGTACACCTCGCGCATGTCGTCGCGCATACGCTGGCGCTCGTCCTTGCTCATGCCCTGGTTCTTGCCCGGGCCGGCGCCACGCCCATCGCGTTCGCCGCGCTGCGCAAAAGCGGGCCCGGAGGCCACGACCAGTGCGAGGAGGAACGCAACGCAGCGTTTCATGCGCTGGCGATGTTACCGGGATGCGTGCGCCGAGAGGTGTCGCGCCGTCCAATTTTTGTAACAATCCGTTGCCCGATGGCTGAGCTCAAGACGCGCATCTTGGTGGTGGACGACGATCAGCGCCTGCGCGAGCTGCTGGTGAAGTACCTCAGCGGCGAAGGCTACGACGTCAAGGCGGTGCCCGACGCGCGCGGCATGGACAAGCAGCTCGGCCGAGAGCGCTACGACCTCGTGGTGCTCGATCTCATGCTGCCGGGCGAGGACGGCCTCGCCATCTGCCGGCGCCTGCGCTCCCAGCAGCTCTCGCCAGCCATCATCATGCTGACAGCCAAGGGCGACGACGTCGACCGCATCGTCGGGCTGGAGATGGGCGCCGACGACTACCTGCCCAAGCCCTTCAATCCGCGCGAACTCCTCGCGCGCATCAACGCCGTGCTGCGCCGCCGCGCGCCTGCCGGCCCGCCGGGGGCGCCGGCCGCAGGCGGGGAGCTGCACCGCTTCGGGCGCTTCGAGTTCAACCTCGCCACGCGCAGCCTTACGCGCGAGGGCAAGAGCGTGCCGCTCACGACGGGCGAGTTCTCCGTGCTCAAGGTGCTGGTGCAGCACCCGCGCCAGCCGCTCTCGCGCGACAAGCTGATGGAGCTCGCGCGCGGGCGCGAGTACGAGGTGTTCGACCGCTCGATCGACGTGCAGATCTCGCGGCTGCGCAAGATCGTGGAGGATGATCCGGCCCATCCGAAGCACATCCAGACGGTGTGGGGCTTCGGCTACGTGTTCGTGCCGGACGACCAGTCGGCCAAGTGACACTCTTCGCACGCGCGTTCCTGCTGATCGCGCTGCTCATCGTCGCCGCGCTCCTCGCATCGCTGCAGATCTACCGGGTCTACGAGCGCGAGCCGCGCTCCCGTGAGCTCGCCCAGCAGACGGTGAGCACCATCAACCTGACGCGCGCGGCGCTCGTCAATGCCGACCCGGTGCTGCGCCGCCAGCTCCTGATTGAGCTGAACGAGACCGAGGGCCTGCGCGTCTATCCGGTGACGGCGAGCGAGAAGACCGAGCCGCTGCCCGAGGATGCGCTGCTCGAGCGCGTGGTGCAAAAGGTGCGCGGCGCGCTCCGCGAGGAGACGCGCTTCGCCTATTCGCGCGACGGCGAGGAAGGCTTCTGGGTGAGCTTCTTCATCGACGAGGACGAGTTCTGGGTGATGCTGCCGCGCGAGCGCTTCGAGCCGGGCTTCGGCCTGCAGTGGCTCGGCTGGCTCGCCGCGGTGATCGTGCTCGCGCTCGTCGGCGCCTGGTTCATCGCCTCCAACATCGCGCGGCCGCTCGCGGCGATGCGCCGCGCCGCGATGCGCCTAGGGCGCGGCCAGCCGCACGAGCCGCTGCCCGAGCAGGGGCCGCGCGAGATGCGCACGGTCGCCACCGCGTTCAACCGCATGGCGAGCAACCTCGAAGCGATGGAGCGCGAGCGCGCCATGGTGCTCGCCGGCATCTCGCACGACCTGCGCACGCCGCTCTCGCGCCTGCGCCTTGCGCTCGAGATGAGCGGCGCTGACGAGCACGCCACCGACGCGATGATCGCCGACATCGACGAGATCGACGCCATCATCGGCCAGTTCCTCGATTTCGCGCGCGGCGCGGACGAGCAGAAGGAGGAGCACGACATCGCCGAGGTCGTGGGCGAGCTCGCCGAGCATTACGCGCGCATCGGAAAAGACGTGCGCCTCGTCCACCACCCGGTCAAGCCGTTTCGCTTCGCGCGCATGGCGGTGCGCCGCGCCGTGGCGAACCTCGTCGACAACGCGCTGCGCTACGCGGGCGAGCCGGTGGAGATCGAGCTCCTCGCGCGCAACCCGGAAGTGGCGATCGAGGTGCGCGACCTCGGCCCCGGCATTCCGCCGCAGGAAGTCGAGCGCCTGAAGCGGCCGTTCACGCGCCTCGACGACTCGCGCTCTGGCGTCGGCGGCTCGGGCCTCGGCCTCGCTATCGTCGAGCGCACCGCGCAGGCGCACGGCGGCACGCTCGAGCTCGTGCCGCGCGCGCCGCGCGGCCTCGTTGCCCGGCTCGTCCTACCAGTGAGATGAAGCGAATTTGGTGAGCGCGTGCCACGCGAGATACGCCGCCGCGCCGGCCGTGCCGAGGATGAGGTCGCTCATGGTGTCGAAATTTCCCTGCTGCAGCCCCGTGCCCGCGAGCTGGTCGATCGTGAACTCGCCGATCTCCCAGGCGAGCGCGGTCATGCACGAGAGCGCGAACGCGAGCAGGTACGCGCCCGCCGGGCGCAGCGCGCCGAGCTTTGCGCGTGCAATAGCAATGGCGCGCAAATAGCAGAACGCCAGCGCCGCGCCGCCCGCCAGATGCGCGAGCCACCACAGGTCCAACCTCACCGGCAGGCGGGCGAGGGCCATGCTCGCCACCACGATCGCCACCGGCACCCACAGCGCTTCGCGTAGCAGTCGAGCCAGCATGCCCAGCGCCGCAAGCGAGTTATATGCCATCGCGCCGCCGGTCGAGCCGATGCTCGCGAAGCTCGCCGAGGAGCTGCCGCACGGGGACGACTACCTGTTCGAGCCGAAATGGGACGGCTTCCGCGCTCTGGTCTTCCGCGGCAGCCGCGAGCTCTTCATCCAGAGCCGCGATTCGCGGCCGCTCGACCGCTATTTCCCGGAATTGCACGACGCGCTGCTCGCGGGCCTGCCGGCAGGCTGCGTGCTCGACGGCGAGATCGTGATCGCCACGCCGCACGGGCTCGACTTCGACGCGCTGCAGCTGCGCCTGCATCCGGCCGCCTCGCGCGTCGCGAAGCTCGCCAAAGAGACGCCCTCCTCCTTCGTTGCTTTCGACGCGCTCGCGGTCGGCGGGCGCAACCTCATGGGCGAGCCGCAGCGCGCGCGCCGCGCGGCGCTCGAGCGGCTGCTCGGCCGCGGCAAGCCGCCCGTGTATGTCACGCCGATGACCCGCGAGCGCGACCAGGCCGAGCACTGGCTCGAGCACTTCGAGGGCGCAGGCCTCGACGGCGTCATCGCCAAGCCCGCCGGCCTTACTTACCAGCCGGGCAAGCGCGCGATGATCAAGGTGAAGCACGCGCGCACCGCCGACTGCGTGGTAGCGGGCTTCCGCTGGCACAAAAGCGGCGAGGATGCCGTGGGCTCGCTCCTGCTCGGCCTTTACGATGACGCCAACGTGCTCCAGCACGTCGGCGTCACCTCGTCCTTCAGCATGACGATGCGCAAGCAGCTCGTGAAGGAGCTCGCGCCGCTGCGCAAGGACGCGATCGGCGAGCATCCCTGGCGCGACTGGGCAGGCGCCGCGGCGGAAGCGAGCCGCATGCCGGGCGGCCAGAGCCGCTGGAGCGCGGGCAAGGACCTCTCGTGGGAGCCGCTGCGCCCGGAGCGCGTCTGCGAAGTGAAGTATGACCACCTGCAGGGAAACCGCTTCCGCCACGCCGCCACGTTCCTGCGCTGGCGACCGGACAAGCCGCCGCCGGACTGCCGCTACGACCAGCTCGAAGTCACCAAGCCCTACGAGCTCGAGAGCGTCTTCTCGTCCGGATCCAAAGGCTCCTGAGCCGGCCGCAGTTTTTCCGGCACATGCTGCAGATTCACGCGCACGCGGGTCCACGTCGTGTAGCGGCCGCGCATGGAGTCAACCAGGATATCCGCCGGCTCGAGATGCTCCTGCACTTTGGGATGGCGCTTCTTCCAGCGCTCAAGGCCCGCGAGCGCGTCCTCCTTGCGCTTGGCGCGGCCGATCTCGATCACCGGGAGCTTGCGCTTCGAGGGCTGCACGCGGGCCGGCTCCCCCGCCTGCTTCCTGTAGTGCGGCGGCCAGGGTGCGTCGCCGCCGCCCTGCTTTTCGAATAACTCGAGCAGCGCCTCGAGCGAGCCGGCGCGCTGGTCGATGCCCGCGTGGCGCTCGCCCACCCGCTTGAACCGGCGCGGCATATTAGCGAGCGTGAAATCCTCGGGCTCGCAGTCCGCGACCTCGCTCCAGTCGAGCGGCGCCGATACCGTCGCGTTCGGCGTGGGCCGCACCGAATAGGCCGAGGCGATCGTGCGGTCCTTCGCGTTCTGGTTGTAGTCGACGAAGACGCCGTGGCGCTCCTCCTTCCACCACTTGCTCGTCGCGAGCTGCGGCGCGCGACGCTCGACGTCGCGGGCGAGCGCGAGCGCCGCGCGGCGCACCTCATCGAACGTCCAGCGCTGCGCGATGCGCACATAGATGTGCATGCCTCGCTTACCCGATGTCTTCGGCCAGCCGACGAGGCCAACGTCTTCCAGCGCCGCCTTGGCGATTAGCGCGACCTCGCGCACCTGCGCCCACTTCACGCCCGGCACCGGATCGAGATCGACGCGCAGCTCGTCGGGATGCTCGAGATCCTCGGCGCGCACCGGGTGCGGATGCAGCTCCAGGCTACCGAGGTTCGCCATCCACGCGAGCGCCGCGGCGTCGCGCGGCACGATCTCGAGCGCGCTGCGGCCGGACGGAAACTTGAGCTCCACCACGTCGACCCAGTCCGGCCGCCGCTCCGGCGCGCGCTTCTGGTAGAAGAACTCGCCGTCGATGCCGTTCGGATATCGCACCAGCATGTTGGGCCGGCCGCCCGCGCCGCGCAGCGCGCCTTCGCCCACCGCGACGTAGTACTGCGCAACATCGAGCTTGGTGTACTTGGGGCCCGGAAATAGCACCTTGGCCGCGTTTGTGATCGTCACCTCGCGGCCGCCTATGTCCAGCACTTCAGAGCTGGGTTTGCGTGGCATGCAAAGTTTCGCTATCGTTACATGTAACGATTATGCCCCGGATACGGACCGCTAAACCGCTGTCGCCCGCCGAGCGCGTGCGGCGCCATCGCGCGCGCCGCAGGGCCGCGGGCCTGCGCGCGGTAACCCGCTGGCGCTCGAGCACGCCCGCCTGGTCGGATCACCGCGTTGCCGAGGCGCGAAGCCTCGCGTTCCACGTGCTCGCCGCGCGACGCATCGCCGCCAACCCGAGCCTGCTTAAGCGCGCCCGTGCCACCGTCGCACGGTGGCTCGAGCGCTACGGCGAGCGGCCGCCTGCGGCTTTGCGCGAATGGCAGGAGTTGCTGCAACGGCCGTGGCCGGAAGTGGCGGCAAGGGCGACGGAGCTAAGCGAGGACGCGGCACGCCTGCGCCAGTCTTCGCCGCTCGCGACGCTGCTCTCGCCCGCGGAGCGCCGGCGCGTGCATGACGCGTTCCGAGCTTGAGCACATCATCCGCGCCGCCGGCGCCATCGCCCGCGACCGCGAGATTGTCGTCATCGGCAGCCAGGCCGTCCTCGGCCAGTACCCGGACGCCCCGGCCGCGCTCCTCGCTTCCATGGAGGCCGACGTCTTTCCACTCAATCATCCGGAACGCGCGGACAAGATCGACAGCGCCATCGGCGAAGGTTCGCGTTTTCATGAGGAGTTCGGTTACTACGCGCAAGGCGTAGGCGAGTCTACCGCTACGCTGCCCAAGGGCTGGCGCAAGCGGCTCGTGCGCGTGCGTAACGAAAATACCCGCGGCACTTCGGGCCTGTGTCTCGAGGTGCACGATCTTGCCATCTCGAAATATGTCGCCGGCCGGGAAAAGGATCTCGCGTTCAACGCCGTACTCGCCCGGGAGGGGCTGGTACGCAAAGAAAAACTGCTCGCGCGCCTTGTACTGACTCCCGCATCGCCCGCGGTGCGCAAGCTCGTACGCGGCCGCATCGAGCGCGATTTCTCCTAAGGCGTTCGGCCGGCGCTATGCCAATTCGCGCCGCATGAGCATGCCTGTGGTCCGGAAGCCCGCCTTTTCATATAGCCGGACCGCGGCTTGATTGCCGACGTGGCAGTTGAGGATGACGAACTCGCAAGCTCGGCTATCCGCCCATGCACATGCCGCTTCCAGCAATGCGCTGCCAACGCCTTGGCGTCGAGAGGCGCTTGCGCGCGGCGAGCCGGATCACTATCAGGCCGATGACCTCGTGGGCTGATTCGGCGACCAGAACCTCGGCCCCGGTCGATGAGAGCGTCCGCTCGAGCGATTTCCTAACAGCCGCGGCGTCCGGAATCCGGTAAAGATCCGGCGAACGAGTGCGCCCAAATCATCCCGCTTCGCCTGACGTATGGTGACGGACTTCTTCAAATTTCCGGCACAATCGCCGCCGCCTCCGCCGAGCTGCGCACCGGCACGATCTCGAAATCGACCAAGTCGTCCCAGTTCGCCGTCCATTGGCGAAACAGCGCCTCGTCGTCGGTCTCCATCACCTGGAAGCAGCGCTCGTAGTTGAGATCCACCCAGCTCGCCACATAGCGCAAGCCGGCGGGCGCCATGCGGCCGCGCTCGCGGAAGCGGCGATAGATCTCCGGCGCCCGGCCGGGGCGATAGTGCTCGATGACCATGAAGAGCATCTCAGTCCCGACGCAGCGTGTCGACGGCGAAGAGCTCGCGCTTGCCGTCCTTGCCGGTCGCTTCCATCGTGAAGGTCCAGGTCTCGGCGCGAGCGTCCCAGCTGAAGGTGTTGTAGAACGGACCGTCGTCGTACTGAAAGACGAAGGCAATGGTGTCGCCGACGCGCTTGCCGTAGCCGATGGCGGAGAACTTGCCGCCGTAGCCATCCAGCCAGTGCACGACATAGCGCTGCTCAGCGTGCCGGTAGCCGATGTAGACCAGCGCCTCATACTCGGGCGGCTCGGCGACATCCTTCATGTGCATGCGCAGGAACTGGTGATTCAGCACCCAATCGGCGCTCACCGTGTTCTCGACGTCGCGCTCACGGATCCGGCGCCTGAGCCGCCACTCGCCGACGAGCTTGTCGATCAATGCATCGCGGAAGATCGGCTTCGGCCCGTCGGCCGGCTCCTGCGTGCGGGCGGGTATGGCGGCAAGCAGCAACAAGCCGGCGAGGATTGCGCGCACCTGGAAACGATAGCTCTTCATGCCTGCAACGGGAAGCGCTCGAGCGGCTCGTAGGTCGATCCTTTCGGCGAAGTGCGCGAGCGCATGAGCAGCATCTCGTTCACCGGCCACTCGACACGCGGTAGCGGAAGTAGCGACTTCGGCGGCTTCGCCTTGCGCAGTAGCGTGATGTGCGCGGCGAACGGTCGGTCCTCCAGCACGAACCCGTGTTCCCTCAGCGACCCGTGAAGCTGGTTAACCAGCGCCGCCAGTGGCGCAGGCATCGTCTGCGGCCCGACCCAGACGATCTTGTTGTGCTTCCAGTACTCAGCATGGTCGATCGGCAGCGTATGGCGAGCGCCTTGGACGCGCTGGGCGGCGTTGTACGCCTTGGCGGCATCGGCTTCGCCGAGGAAGGCGAGCGTCAGATGGATGCTGTCGTTCGCTGTCGGCGTGCCGCCGGTGCCGTGCGCGACCTCGTGCGTCCACCGCGCGAGCGCGTGGGCTGTCTTCGCCGGCGGCCAAAGCGCGAAGAACAAGCGCACTACGCGACCATGGTCCACAGCCGGTGGCCGGCCAGCTCGACGACCAGCGGCTTGCCGCTGCGCCCGTCAACGAACACCCGCGCCGCCTGCGGCGTGCGCAGCGCATCGATGGTGCCGCGCGGCTTATGGACAGCGATGCGCTGCTGGACCGGTGTATCCGGAGCGGCGCGCAGGCAGACGTAATAGGCCGTCCCGTCCACTTCCACGTGCGCCACCATTGCAACCGGGCTTTCATCTGTCAGCGCCCAGCGCGATTGCAGGTCGCGGCGAAACGCGAGCAACCACACGATGGGCAAGCCGAGGAGCACGCCGAGGGTGATCTTCATCCAGATCGGCGCCGGTGCGGTCCAACCGAGACGCGCGGGCTCGAGCAGGCCGACGGCCGCATAAATCGCGCTCGCCAGCGCGACCAGGCCCAAGGAAAACATATAGCGATTCATCGTTAATCCCCCATGTGGTGGCGCGTGAGCGCGGCGAGCGCGGCCTCGCCGCTTTCTTCGAGCGCCGCGGCGATGAGCTCCATTTCGCGCCGGCCGCGGTTCTGCGAGAGCTTCCAGCGCGTCTCGAGGCGCACTACAGGAATGCGGAAGTTGACGATGGCAGCAAGCATGCGCTCGACGTATTCGCCTCGCAGCGCGTCGAACTTGGGCAGCCACTGCGGATCCAGGGTGGCGACGAGCCGGCGCTGCGACGCGTGCTTCGCCGCGCGGTCCTCGACGAGCTGCGGCACGCCGTACGCGTGCACCGCGGCGTAGTTCCACGTCGGCACGCGCTCGGTATCCTCGTACCAGCGCGGCGAGATATAGGCGTGCGGGCCGCTGAAGATGACGAGCGCCTCGGTGTCGTCAAAATGGCGCCACTGCTCGTTGGCACGCGCCATGTGCATGTCGAGCGCCAGCTCGCCGCCCTCCTCCTGCACCAGCGCGGGCAGGTGCGAAGCGCGCAGGCTGCCGCCGCTGCCGGTGACGAGCACCGGGAAGTTGTGCTGGCGCATGAAGGCGACGAGCTGCGCTCGGTCCTGCAGCCGGTTGTAGGGTGGGGAATACACTATTCGAGGAGCGCCACCGCCTGCGCGGCGATGCCTTCCACGCGGCCGAGGAAGCCGAGGTGCTCGGTGGTGGTCGCCTTGATGTTGACCATCGCCGGTGCGATTCCCAGATCAGCGGCGATGTTGCCGATCATGCGTGCCACGTGCGGCGCCATGCGCGGTTCCTGGGCAATGATGGTGGCGTCGATGTTAACCACGCGCAGGCTGAGAACGGCTAGCTTCTTGGCGACCTCGCGCAGGAGCTTGCGGCTGTCGACACCCCGGAACTCCGCGCTCGTATCCGGATAGTGCTGGCCGATGTCGCCGAGGCCGGCCGCGCCGAGCAGCGCGTCGCAGATCGCGTGCAGCAGCACGTCCGCGTCCGAGTGACCGTCCAGTCCCCTCTCGTATGGGATCTCCACGCCGCCGATCACCAGCCTGCGGCCGCGTACCAGCGGGTGCACGTCGAAGCCCTGCCCGATCCTCATTTCCGTCCCGCGAGGATCGCTGCCGCGATCGCCACGTCCTCCTCATAGGTGACCTTCAGGTTCTCGCGGCTGCCGAGCACGAGGCGCGGCCGGTGGCCGAGCGCTTCGACCGCCGCCGCCTCGTCGGTGGCGTTGACCGCGCGCGAGAGCGCCTCGATCAGCAGCCCGGTGCGGAACAGCTGCGGCGTCTGCGCGAGCCAGAGTTGCGAGCGATCCTCCGTCGCCGCGACGCGCTGCACGCCGCCTTCATCTTTTCCCGCGCGCTTCACGGTCTCGGCGACGGGGAGCGCGAGTATCGCCCCGATCGCATCGCCCGCGCCCTCGTCGAGCAGCCGGCGCAGGTCCGCGGCGGGAAGACAGGGCCGCGCGGCATCGTGCACGAGCATCCAGTCGTCGGCATCCACCGCGCCGCCGACTGCCACGAGGCCGTTCAGCACCGAGTCGCGGCGCGTCGCGCCGCCGCAGTACAGCGGATTCACCTTGCCGGCGAATGCGCTCCAGTCCTGGCGCGCAAAGTGCTCGTCGTTCGCGGCGAGCACCACGAACACGGCGCTCACCTGCGGCACGCACACAGTACGCACCGCGTGCCAGAGCAGCGGCCGGCCGGCGAGCGGCACGTATTGCTTGGGCATCGCAGCTCGCATGCGTGTGCCGCTGCCCGCGGCGGGAATTAAGGCGAAGATGGCCAAAGTTGTTTTAATTCAGACCGATATAATTGCACGCTTCGTATTTTGATGCAGCGCGATTCCCTTCCCGCCCGTAGGCGCTATACGAGGCTCGCCGGCTCGGCCGACGCGCTCGCGCTCGCGCGCCTGGCGCAGGAAGAGCACCCGATCGCCGTCGTCAGTGCCACGGCGCATGACGCACAGCGCCTGATCGACGAGATCGGCTGGTTCGCACCGCAGTTGCGCGTCTGCCTGCTGCCCGACTGGGAGACGCTGCCCTACGACCAGTTCTCGCCGCACCATGATCTCGTCTCGGAGCGCCTCGCTACGCTCTACCGCATCCAGCGCGGCGACTTCGACGTCGCGGTGGTGCCGGCGGCCACCGCGCTAGTGCGCCTTTGCCCACCGGCGTACATCGCTGCGCACACCTTCTTCCTGCGCACGGGCGCGACGCTCGATGTGGAGCAATTGCGCGCGCAGCTCGCGACTGCGGGCTACCAGCACGTGACGCAGGTCGTCTCGCCGGGCGAAGTGTGCGTGCGCGGCGGCATCATCGATCTCTTCCCGATGGGGAGCGCGCTCCCCTATCGCCTCGACCTCGACGACGAGCTCATCGACAGCATCAAGACGTTCGACGTCGACACCCAGCGCACGCTCTACAGCGTGAACGAGATCCGCCTGCTGCCGGCGCGCGAGTTTGCGCTCGACGAAGCAGGCCGTACACGCTTTCGCAGCCGCTGGCGCGAGCTCTTCGAAGGCGATCCGTCGAAGAAGCGCCTCTACCGCGATGTGTCGAACGGCGTGCCGGCGGCGGGCGTCGAGTACTACCTACCGCTCTTCTTCGAATCCAGCGCGACGCTGTTCGACTATCTGCCCAAGGGCTGCACGCTCGCCCTGCACCACGATGTGTCGGCGGCGATCAACGATTTCTGGCGCGACATCCAGAGCCGCTACCGCATGCAGGGCGGCGACCCGGACCGGCCGCTGCTCGCGCCGGCGCAGATGTTCGTCGCGGCCGAGGAGTTCTACCTGCGGGCGAAGGAGCATCCGCGCCTCGACGTGCAGGAGGCCGATGAAGCCGGCGATGGAGCGCTCGCCACCGTTGCCCTGCCGGCGCTCGCCGTCGATCGGCGCGCGCACGATCCGCTTGTCCCCCTGAAGTCATTCCTCGACGGCTCGAAGCTCCGCGTCCTCGTGGCCGCGGAATCGCCGGGGCGGCGCGAGACCATGGCGTCTTACCTGGCGGAGTACGGCTTAAAGCCGGCGCCGGCGGCGAGCTACGAGCAGTTCCAGCAGAGCCCCGCCGCTTTCATGCTCGGCGTCGCGCCGCTCGCGCATGGCTTCGCTGCGCCGGCGGAAGGCTGGGCGATCGTCACCGAAGCGGAGCTTTACGCGGGTGTCGTGCGCCGCCGGGCGCGAACAGCCGAGAAGCGCAGCTCGGTCGAGGGCATGCTGCGCGATCTCTCGGAGCTCAAGATCGGCGATCCGGTGGTGCACGAGGAGCACGGCATCGGCCGCTACCAGGGCCTCGTCACGCTCGACCTCGAGGACGGGAGAACCGAGTTCCTGCTGCTCGAGTACGAAGGCGGTGACAAGCTCTACGTGCCGGTGTCGCAGCTCGGCGTGATCGGCCGCTACAGCGGCGCGCAGCCCGAGGAGGCGCCGCTGCACAAGCTCGGCAGCGGCCAGTGGGACAAGGCGAAGGCGCGCGCCGCGAAGCAGGTGCGCGACACCGCGGCGGAGCTCCTCGCCTTGTATGCGAAGCGCGCTTCGCGCCACGGGCACGCGTTCGGCATCCGGCAGCACGACGTCGAAGCGTTCGCGGCGGGCTTCGGCTTCGAGGAGACGCCCGACCAGGCGGGGGCGATCGAAGCAGTGCTCGCCGACATGGCGGCCGGCAAGCCGATGGACCGGCTGGTGTGCGGCGACGTGGGCTTCGGCAAGACCGAGGTGGCGCTGCGCGCCGCGTTCGTTGCTGTCGCGGACAACAAGCAGGTCGTGGTGCTCTGCCCGACGACGCTGCTCGCCGAGCAGCACTTCCATACGTTCAACGATCGCTTCGCCGACTGGCCGGTGCGCATCGCCGAGCTCTCGCGCTTCAAGACTGCCAAGCAGTCGAACGAGATTTTGGAAAAGCTCGGCAAAGGCGAACTCGATATCGTCATCGGCACGCACAAGCTCCTCGGCCGCGACGTCAAGCTGCCCCGGGTGGGTTTGGTTATCGTCGACGAGGAGCACCGGTTTGGCGTGCGCCACAAGGAGGCGCTGAAGAAGCTGCGCGCGGAAGTGGATGTGCTCACGCTCACCGCGACGCCGATCCCGCGCACGCTTGCCATGTCGCTCGAAGGCATTCGCGACTTCTCGGTCATCGCTACCGCGCCGGAGAGGCGGCTCGCCATCAAGACGTTCGTCGCACCCTTCTCCGAAGGCCTGATCCGCGAAGCGGTGATGCGCGAGTTAAAGCGCGGCGGGCAGGCCTACTTCCTGCACAACGAAGTGGACTCGATCGAGCGCATGCGCGAGCGCCTCGTGCGCCTGCTGCCGGAAGCGCGCATCCTGGTCGCGCATGGCCAGATGGCCGAGCGCGAGCTCGAGCGCGTGATGCGCGACTTCACCGCGCAGCGCGCGAATGTGCTGCTCTGCTCCACCATCATCGAGTCGGGCATCGATATCCCTACCGCCAATACGATTGTGATCAATCGCGCCGATCGCTTCGGGCTCGCGCAGCTCCACCAGCTCCGCGGCCGCGTCGGGCGCTCGCACCACCAGGCGTACGCGTATCTCCTCACGCCGCCCGAAGAAGCGCTGGGCAAGAACGCGCTCAAGCGGCTGGAAGCGATCCAGATGATGGAGGAGCTGGGCTCCGGCTTTTACCTCGCCATGCACGACCTCGAGATCCGCGGCGCGGGCGAGATCCTGGGAGAGGAGCAGTCGGGAGAAATCCAGGAGGTGGGATTTTCACTCTATACGCGCATGCTCGAGCGCGCGGTGCGCCGCTTGAAGGCGGGCAAGGCGCTGGACGTCGAAGACGCTGTCGACATTTCCACGGAAGTGAACCTGCACGTGCCGGCGCTGCTGCCCGAGACCTACTGCAACGACGTGCACGAGCGGCTCTCGATCTACAAGCGCCTCGCCGACGCCGGCACGCGCGAGGAGCTCGAGGCGCTCACCGAGGAGCTCGTCGACCGCTTCGGCGAGCTGCCCGAGCCGGCGCGCGCGCTGCTCCAGTGCCACGAGGTGCGCCTCGCCGCGCGGCCCCTTGGCGTCGCGCGTGTCGATGTGACGCACGAGGCGGTGCAGCTGCAGTTCGTCAAGAACCCGCCGCTCGACGGCGGCAAGGTGATCGACTTCATCCGCAAGAAAGGCCGCGCCGCTCGCCTCGCCGGTCCCGATCGCCTGCGCGTCGAGGCCAAGCTGCCGGCGTGGCCGGAGCGCGCGCAGGCAGTGAAAGACATCCTCCTCCAGCTCGCGGCCTGAATTCCGCACTTAGTACGTAATATTTGTGAACCTGATCGCGCAGGGCCCGTCCATGATCGCCGCGCAGGCGCAGGAGCTCGCGCGTCTCGCCGGGTCCTCCACGGTGGAGCGAATCGCCGAGCACGCGTGGCGCATCCGCAAGGCGGCGCCGGCCGATGCCATCGCGCCCTATTGCGAAAGCGAGCGCATCGACTACGCCTTCATCCCCGAGGGGCGGCGCTTCGCCGATCTCAAGCTCCTCGCGATGGACATGGACTCGACCCTCATCACGATCGAGTGCATCGACGAGCTCGGCGACATCGCCGGCTGCAAGAGCGAGATCGCAGCGATCACTGCGCAGGCGATGCGCGGCGAGCTCGATTACCCGCAGAGCCTGCGCCAGCGGGTCGGACTGCTCGCCGGACTGCCGGAGAGCGCGCTCACCGCCGTATACGAGCAGCGGCTCAGATTAACGCCCGGCGCCGAGCAGCTTCTCGCCGCATGCCAGCGGCATAACGTGCGCGTGCTGCTCGTCTCCGGCGGCTTCACCTTCTTCACCGAGCGGCTGAAGGCGCGCCTTGGCATCGATTACACGATCTCCAACCGGCTCGAGATCAATGCCGGCCAGCTCACCGGCCGGGTGATCGGAGACGTGGTGGACGCGGATGCCAAGGCGGCGAAGTTCGCCGGCGTAATGAAGGAGCTAGGCGCGCGCCGCGAGGAGAGCGTCGCGATCGGCGACGGCGCGAACGACCTGAAGATGATGGCGCTCGCCGGACTGTCGGTGGCGTTTCATGCGAAGCCGGTGGTGCGGGCGCAGGCGAGCTGCGCGATCAGCTGGTGCGGGCTCGACGCGGTCGTGCGGCTTTACGAGTAGGCGCCCATTCGGCGAGCACGCGCTCGACGAGGCGCGAATACGCTTGCCACTGCGTCGGCCGCGCATAGGCGGCATCCGCGCCGGCGGCGAGCGCTCTCCTCTTTTCGCGCGGCGGCACGATGGCGACGAGCGGCACATTGAGGCGCCTGGGCTGCGCTTTTGCGTCGACGAGGAGCGCGAGATCCGGCCTCGCCGTGACGATGCGCGCGCCCGCGCAGTGGAGCGCCGCGGAGGCGAGCGTGGCTTCGTGGCGGTTCTTTCCGATGAGCAGCACGGCGGGCGGCTTCATGCCCGCGAGAATAGAAGGCCGCGCCGTTCAGCGCTGTCGGGACACCGTGAAAGGTTGAAAGCCTACTTGCGCGCTTTGCGCCGGCGCGGCGAGTTTTTTTTAAGCTTTGCAAGTGCCTCGTTCGCGCGGCGCATCGCTTCTTCGCCGATCGAGTCGAGGAGAGCCCGGTAGGTCGTCTCTCTGCCGCAGGTCACGCAGCGCATCACGGTGGCGAGCCGCAGCGCGCCGCTGTCCTGCTGCCTGAAATCCGTCTCGCCGCACCGCGCGCAGCGCGCGCTCACGTCCCTGATGCTGACGATCATGGGGCCCCCGCGTGCCCATCTTAGGCAGCCCGCGGCGCAGCAGGATGAGAACTATTTGGCGGCGACCAGCATAATCTCGACCAGCGCGCGCGGGTCGGCGAGCTTTGCCTCGACGCAGGCGCGGGCCGGCAGGTTCCTGGCGTCTGCCCACGCCGTCCACACTTCGTTCATCGCCGGCCGGTTACGAATGTCAGTCACCCATATCTGCGCCTGCAGCACCTTCGACTTGTGCGAGCCGCACTTCGCGAGCAGCCGATCGATCTCGTCCAGCACCTCCCTGGTCTGGCCTTTGACGTCCTTCGCCAGGTCTTTCGCCACCACGCCGGCAAGATAGACGGTGCTCGCGTGCTCCACCGCGTTGGAAAGTATGCTGCTTGGGTCGTGCCGCACGATGCTCATCGCGTCTCCTTGAGGGTACGTTTGTCATAGCCCGCGGGCTTTATCACTTTAGTCTAAGCGCGCCACGAGCAAGAACGTTACCCGCTCAGCGCTGTTTCGCTCGCGCGCGACTTGCCGCCGCGCATTCGGCGTAGCCGCGCACGAACTCGTCGCGCAGATGCACAAACTCTTCATAGGTCTCGAACTGGCGCACCTCGGGCACCTGATTCAGGAAGTAGATGGTGACGATCACGCCATCGGCGTGCGAGAGGAACTGCGTGATGCCGAGCGTCGTGCCGCCGAGCGCCTTCTTCGTCAGCGATTGGATGGCGAAGCCTGCGATGGAGATCGTGCTGAGCGTCGCATTGTCATCCGCCTGGGCGATGCCGGCGAAGTATTCGGTGAGTGTGCGCTTGTCGGCTTGATAGCGCGCTGGATCCGAGTGCTCGGCGTTGAGCCGCGCGAACGGCAGCGTGCGCGGGTAGGAATACATCACCCGATAACCGTCCAATACCGAGACGCGCTCCGTCTTCCCG
>Ga0209577_10000528_pt1 | contig 38863 bp, 35 predicted proteins | sample GraSoiAngelo_109_FD_185874 | JGI IMG/M metagenome (GOLD analysis project Ga0209577, IMG submission 185874) | Grasslands soil microbial communities from the Angelo Coastal Reserve, California, USA - 14_0903_12_20cm (SPAdes) (version 2) | ecosystem: Environmental > Terrestrial > Soil > Grasslands... | reverse complement strand
CCTCGACCTGCTCGATGGCGACGCTGGCCGCGATCATCCGGCGCGTCTCGTGATCGTCGTCGAGGCCCGCAAAGCGTTCGTGCAGCCGGCCCGGAATGCTCGTGCCGCACGCTTTCGCAAAGCGCAGCACCTGTGGAAAGCGGGTGATAGGGAGAATTCCCGGCACGATCGGTGCGTGCACCCCGGCCGCCGCGAGAGCGTCGCGAAAGCGCAGGAACGCGTCGGTGTCGAAGAAGAACTGGGTGATGGCCCGCGTGGCTCCGGCGTCGATCTTGCGCTTCAGGTTCTCGAGGTCCGCGGCCGCCGAGCGCGCCTCGGGATGCACTTCGGGGTAGGCGGCCACCGAGATATCGAACGGCGCGAGTCCGGCGAGGGCCGCGACGAGCTCGGATGCGTACCTGAAGCCCCGGGGATTCGGCCGCCGGGCACCCTCTCCCTGCGGCGGGTCCCCGCGCAGCGCCACCATGTGGCGAATGCCCTCATCCCAGTAGCCGCGCGCGATCTCCAGGATCTCCTCCCGCGAAGCACCGATGCAGGTGAGGTGCGGGGCGCCGGTGAGCGGGGTCTCGCGCTGGATGCGGGTCACCACGTTGTGCGTGCGCTCGCGGGTCGAGCCGTCCGCGCCGTAGGTGACCGACACGAAGCGCGGCGCGAGCGGCGCCAGGCGCTCGATGGATTTCCAGAGCATCGCCCCCATGGCCTCATCCGCGGGCGGAAAGAACTCGAACGACACACGGATCGGCGTCCGCCCAGACTCGGCATTCATGGCGCAGGACTCGTCGCTCATGCCGCAGGCCCGGCCGCGCCCACCTCCGCCGCGGCGGCGACGACCAGAGGCCGAGCGACCGCCGCGAGCACGTGCTCGCCGTCGGCCTCGAGCGGGCTCAGCCGCTCGCACACCAGGCTCGCATCCCCGAGCAGGCGGCGCAGCCGCGCCAGTGGATGCTCTACGACACGCTCGCGCGAGCCCTCGAGCGACTCATAGCGCTCGAACACCCAGAGCCGTCCGCCCGGAGCGAGCAGGCCCCGCGCCCGCTGGAGCGTTCGCGCGAACGCTTCCTCGCCCGCGGAGCTGTCGACCAGCACCGCCGCGAAGGCTTCTCCGAGGCGCACCATATCGGCATCGCCCAGCGGCTCGACGCCTGCACCCTTCAGGATCCGGCAACTGAGTCCGCGCCGCTCGGCGAAGGCCCGGGCGGCCTGCGCGGCGCGGCGCGATGGTGCCACGGCCGTGCAGCGGGGGCTCGCACGGGCCGCGCACTCGAGGAGCTCCGGGTGACTCACGCCGATCACGAGCACTGCCCCGCGCGGCTCGCTCAAGCCGCTGGCGGTGATGAACCCCGCGATCGCCCGCCCAAGGCGCGACTCCGCGCCGTGCGCGGCCCGCTCCGTCCTGGGCGCTGCGGCGGCGCGCGCACCGGCGCGGTCGCGAAGGATCACCGGATCGCTCCGATCGAGCTGCGCCAGGAGGCCGCGCACGAAACTTGCAGCCTCGGCCTGATCGGCGACCCGGTAGTGGACCCACTGGCCCTGGCGCATGCGCACGATGAGCCCGCCCTCGCTCAGGATCTTCAGGTGCCGCGACACACGCGGCTCGCTCTGCCTCAAGGCCTGAGCCAGATCCGAGACGCTGAGTGCCCCTTCCGTGCAGAGAGCGAGCAGTCGCAGCCGGCTGGGCTCCCCGGCGGCCTGTAGCCACTTCACCACGTCCGCCAATGGGATACGGTTCATGTTGATGATTGTACAATTCTTTAATTACAACCCAAAGAGCGGGTTGTAGGTCAATCGGAAGGGCCCCGGAGAACTAGATTGTCTTATTAGTGAGGCAGCAGCGACTAAATTGGCCTCTAGTGAACCGCTTCTGAGTCGCCGGTCGTCGAATCAGGCGCAAACAGCGCTTCTATGTGTACGGCCTCGAAGCGATAGGGCCGGTGGCAGAACTCGCAGGTCACGGTCACGGCGCCCTGCTCCTCGAGCACCCCGCGCACCTCCTCGGGCCCGAGCGCCCGAAGGAGGCCTGCCACGCGACCCTGGCTGCAGCGGCACTCGAAACGCACCGGCGAGCCTCGGAACAGTCGCACGTCCTGGTCGGCGAAGCCCTTCCCGAGCAGCTCTTCCACCGGGCACCGGAGCAGCTGCGCCCCGCTGAGACGCTCGATCCCCCGCTGCGCGCCTTCCCAGGCGGCCGCAACTTCCTCGAAGTCCCCCTCGGCTCCGGCTCCCGGGAGCTTCTGCACGAGCATTCCGGCACCGCCCGCCTCGTCCGCCGCGAGGAGCACCCGCGTCGGGAGCTGCTCGGAGGAGGCGAAGTACGTCTCGAGTGATTCGGCGAGCGAGGCGCCGGAGAGGGGCACGACGCCCTGATAGCGCATGCTCCGCTCCTCGGCCTCCACGGTCACCGTGATGCGGCCGTCGGTGCCGACCAGACGCCGGAAGAGCGCGCCACCGGCGACTTCGGTGGACTCACCGCGCACGGCTCCCCGGTCGCCGCGCGCCACAGCCCGCACGCGAAAGTCGTGCGTACACTGCGCGACCAGGAGCTTCAGTGCGCCGTTTCCCTCGAGCTGGAACGTCAGCGTGCCGCGGAACTTCAGCGTCGCGGCGAGCAGCACGGATGCGATGACGGCCTCGCCCAGGAGTCCGGTCACCTCGGGAGGATAGGTCGAGTGGGCGCGCAGCTCGCGCCAGGCAGACCCCAGGCGCGCCCAGTGCCCGCGCACGGGCCGATTCTCGAAGATGAAGCGACGTACCCGGTCGCCCTCTGAATTCACTGGCAGAGTCATCCGATCACTATGTGATGTGCCTTTCCGGCGATAGTTGCACGTTGCCGTAAGTGTCCTGGCGCCGGGGCACTGCCGCAAGTCGCTGAGACAGCTGGCAAACCCGCACCTTTCACGCGCCACGATACTTGCGTCGCTGCGGAACTATTCCGCGCAGGACACCCTCACACCCGCCCCTACGGCTCCGGCGGACCCTCAGCCGCCGAGCTTCTTCTTCAGCAGTTCGTTCAGCTGGGCCGGATTCGCTTTGCCGCCGGTCGCCTTCATCACCTGGCCGACGAAGAAGCCGAAGAGCTTGTCCTTCCCCGCGCGGTAGTCGGCGAGCTGAGCGGGATTCTTCCCCATCACCTCGTCGATCACGCGCTCGATCGCGGAGCTGTCGGTGATTTGCCTGAGGCCCTGCGCGTCGATGACCTCATCGGCGCTCCGTCCGCCGGACCACATCGCTTCGAAGACTTCCTTGGCGATCTTGCCGGAGATGGTTTGATCGGCGATGCGCTCGAGGAGTCCGGCCAGGCGCGCCGCCGGCAGCCGCCCGGAGCCGACCTCGAGGTTCTCGCGGTTGAGCGCCGCAGCGAGCTCTCCCATGACCCAGTTGGCCGCGAGCTTCGGCTCGCCCTCGAGCTCGCGCACCACTTCCTCGTAATACGCGGCGAGCTCGCGGCTGGCGGTGAGCACGCCCGCGTCGTAGGGCGACAGCCCGTACCCGGAGGCGAAGCGCGCGGCCTTCTGGTCCGGCAGCTCGGGCAGGGTGGCGCGCACCTCCTCGATGAACGCGTCCGAGAGCACGAGCGGCAGCAGGTCCGGATCCGGGAAGTAGCGGTAATCGTTCGCCTCCTCCTTCGAGCGCATCGGGCGTGTCTCGCCCTTGTCCGGATCGTAGAGGCGGGTCTCCTGCACCACCTGCCCGCCGGACTCGAGGATGTCGATCTGACGCGACACCTCGTAGTTGATGGCGCGCTCGACGAAGCGGAAGGAGTTGAGGTTCTTGATCTCGGCGCGCGTCCCGAGCTTCTGCGCCCCGGTGCGGCGCACCGAGACGTTGGCGTCGCAGCGGAACGAGCCCTCCTGCATGTTGCCGTCGCAGATCTCCAGGTAGCGCACCAGGGTGTGCACCTTCTTCATGTAGGCGACCGCCTCCTTCGCCGAGCGCAGGTGCGGCTCGGAGACGATCTCGACCAGCGGCGTGCCGGCGCGGTTCAGGTCGATGCCCGTCACCCCCGGCAGCCCCTCGTGCAGACTCTTGCCGGCGTCTTCCTCGAGGTGCGCGCGCGTGATGCCGATGCGCTTGCGCGCACCGTCATCGAGAACGATGTCGACCGCCCCATCGGCGACGATCGGCAGCTCGTATTGACTGATCTGGTAGCCCTTCGGCAGGTCCGGGTAGAAGTAATTCTTGCGCGCGAACACGGAACTGCGCGCGATGCGCGCGTTGATCGCGAGCCCGAGCTTCACCGCCATCCGCACCGCCTCGGCGTTCAGCACCGGCAGCACGCCCGGATAGCCGAGGTCGACGAGATTCGCCTGCGCGTTGGGGGGCGCCCCGTACGCGGTGGCGGAGCCCGAGAAGATCTTCGAGCGCGTCGCCAGCTGCGCGTGGATCTCGAGTCCGATGACCGTTTCCCACGCGCTCATGCGTAGCCCTGCGGCACGCGGGTGTGCCAATCCGTCTCGAGCTGATACCGATGCGCCACATTCAGGAGCTTGGCTTCCCCGAAGTGCGGGCCCACGATCTGCAGGCCGACCGGCAGCCCTGCCACGAACCCGCACGGGACCGACATCGCCGGCACTCCCGCGAGATTCGCGCCGATGGTGTAGATGTCATTCAAGTACATGGCGATCGGATCGTCGGTCTTGGCGCCGATCGCGAACGCGGCGGTCGGCGTCATCGGCCCCATGAGCACGTCCACCTCGGCGAACGCACGCCTGAAATCGTCCGTGATGAGCTGGCGCACTTTCTGCGCCCGGAGGTAGTACGCGTCGTAGTATCCGGCCGACAGTACGTAGGTGCCCGTCATGATCCGGCGCTTCACTTCCGCGCCAAAGCCCTCGCCGCGCGAGCGCTGGTAGAGATCGAGGAGATCCCGCGGCTCCTTGCAGCGGTAGCCGTAGCGCACCCCATCGAATCGGGCGAGGTTCGATGAGGCCTCGGCGGGCGCGACCACGTAGTAAGTCGGCACCGACAGCGGCAGGTTCGGCAGGCTCACCTCGCGAAGTTGCGCGCCGAGCTTCTCGAAGACCTGGAGCGCCTCGCGGATGCGGCGCTCGTTCCCCGCCTCGAGCCCCTTGTCGAAGAACTCCTTGAGGAGTCCCACCTTGAGCCCCGCGAGCGGCGCGTCCAGTGCCGCCACGTAGTCGGGCACGGGAGCCTCGACGCTCGTCGAGTCGTTCGGATCGAAGCCCGCCATCTCGCGCAACATGAGCGCGGCGTCCGCGGCGCTCACCGTCAGCACCCCGCCCTGGTCGAGACTCGAGGCGAAGGCGACCATCCCAAAGCGCGACACGCGGCCGTACGTGGGCTTGATGCCGGTGATGCCGCAGAGCGCGGCGGGCTGCCGGATCGAGCCGCCGGTGTCGGTTCCGGTCGCGCCCGGGACCAGACGCGCCGCCACCGCGGCGGCCGAGCCGCCGGATGAGCCGCCGGGGACGAGTTGCACGTTCCAGGGATTGCGCACCGGCCCGTAGTAGCTGTTCTCGTTGGAGGAGCCCATCGCGAACTCGTCCATGTTGGTCTTGCCGAGCGAGATCGCGCCCGCGGCCTTGAGGCGCGCCACCACGGTCGCGTCGTAGGGCGAGACGAAGTTATCGAGCATCCGCGAGCCGCAGCTGGTGCGTACCCCGCGGGTGCAGAAGAGGTCCTTGTGGGCGATCGGTACGCCGGTCAGCGCGCCGCCGCCGCCCGATGCGAGCGCGCGGTCCGCGCCGGCGGCCTCCGCGAGCGCCTGCTCGGACGTGACCGAGACGAATGCATTGAGCGTCCCCTGGCGCGACTCGATCCGGCCGAGAAAGGCGCGCACCACTTCCACGCTCGAGAACTTCCTCGCGCGGAGCCCCGCCGCCAGCTCGGTCAGCGTGCGTTTGTGCAGCTCGCTCACGCGCGCCTCACTCGATGACCTTGGGAACCAGGTAGAGGCCCGCGGCGACCTGCGGGGCGTTCCGCTGATGCTCCTCGTGGCGGTCCTGCTCGGTCACCACGTCCGGCCGCAGCCGCTGCGAGAGCCCGGGGAGCGGGTGCGACATCGGGGTGACGCCTTCGGTCCGGGCGCGCTGCAGGGCGCCGACGAAATCCAGGATCTTAGACAGACTCTCCTGGTACACCGGGATCTCGGCCGGCGTGAGGTTGAGCCGCGCGAGGGCGGCAATTCCTGCGATCTGCTCGCGCGTAAGAGCCATGGCGAGGGTGCGGCGGTGCGCGTGGTGAAGTGAGAAAACCAGCGCAAAATCATACATGTTGCCTTGCTGAATGTCCTGTCGGTTGCTAGATTACGCGCCACTTTTGGCGTCCTCCGCCGCTTTCCGGTCGCTTCATGTTCAAACGCCTGCGCGGTTATTTCTCCAGCGATCTGTCGATCGATCTGGGTACGGCTAATACCCTGATCTACGTTCGCGACAAGGGGATCGTCCTCAACGAGCCTTCGGTGGTTGCGGTGCAGGACGAGCCCTCGCGCGGCAGCAAGGTGATCGTCGCGGTCGGCACCGAGGCGAAGGCCATGCTCGGACGCACGCCCGGTCACATCACCGCGGTGCGTCCCATGAAGGACGGCGTCATCGCCGACTTCACCTACACCGAGAAGATGCTGCAGCACTTCATCAACAAGGTGCACGGCAACCGCACGCTGAAGCCCTCACCCAGGGTCCTGGTGTGCGTGCCCTTCGGCTCGACACAGGTCGAGCGGCGCGCGATCCGCGAGTCGGCCGAAGGCGCCGGCGCGCGCAACGTCGCGATCGTCAGCGAGCCGATGGCCGCGGCGGTCGGGGCGGGACTGCCGGTGCACGAGGCGCGCGGCTCGATGGTGCTCGATATCGGCGGCGGCACCTCCGAGGTCGCGGTGCTGTCGCTGAACGGCGTCGTGTATGCCAACTCCGCGCGCATCGGCGGCGATCGCTTCGACGAGGCCATCATGAACTACGTGCGCCGCAACTACGGCATCCTCATCGGGGAAGCGACCGCAGAGCGCATCAAAATCGAGATCGGCTCGGCTTATCCCGGGCAGCAGGTGCGCGAGCTCTCGGTCAAGGGCCGCAATCTCTCCGAGGGCGTGCCGCGCAGCTTCACGCTCAACAGCAACGAGATCCTCGAGGCGCTCCAGGAGCCTCTGCAGAGCATCGTGAGCGCGGTGAAGCAGGCGCTCGAGCAGACTCCTCCCGAGCTCGGCGCCGACGTGGCCGAGCGCGGCATCGTGCTCACCGGCGGCGGCGCACTGCTGCGCGACATCGACAAGCTCCTCACGGAAGAGACCGGTCTGCCGGTGGTGGTGGCGGACGACCCCCTCACCTGCGTGGCGCGCGGCGGCGGGCGCATTCTCGAACTGATGGACGAGCTGGGCCCAGGTCACTTCGGCCTGGAGTAGCGCGAAGGAGCGCGCGAGCCACCGGTGGCCGCCTTCGGAACAGCAGCCGGCAGGCCGTTGCAGGGGCGCGACGGCGCGGCCGGATTTCGCTTCACGGTCTACGCGGCGCTCGCCGTCGTCATCATGTACCTCGACCAGCGCCAGCACTACCTCGAGCGGCTGCGCTACGTGCTGCAGGCGGCCGCGTATCCCGTCCAGCTCGCGGTGAACTCGCCCCCCGCCGCGTGGAGCTCCATCAGGCGGAGCTTCGAGGGCCGCGACCAGCTCCAGGCGGAGAATGCGAGCCTCAAGGCGCGGCAGCGGGACCTCGAGTTGCGCTCGATGCGCTACGAGGACCTGGCGCGTGAGAATGCGGAGCTGCGCGGCCTGCGCGCGGCGCTGCCGCCGGTCGCGGACCGTTGGCTCCCGGCCGAGATCGTGAACGTGCAGCTCTCCAGCCTCAGGCAGCGGCTGTTGATCGATCGGGGCGCCGTCAACGGAGTCTTCAAGGGCCAGGCGGTGCTCGATGACCGCGGGCTCATCGGCCAGACGACAAACGTCGGTCCGTGGAGCGCGGAAGTCATCCTGATCACCGATCCCGAGCACGGAACTCCGGTGCGCATCGAGCGCACGGGGCTTCGCACCATCGCGGTGGGCGCAGGCGATGCCACTTCGCTCGCGTTGCCTTACCTCCCGGCCAATGCCGACATCAAGCAAGGGGATCTCCTCGTCACCTCGGGCCTCGGCGGCGTCTTTCCGCACGGCTACCCCGTGGCGCGCGTGACCGAGGTGCACCGCGAGGCGGTGCAGCCGCTCGCGCAGGTGCGCGCCGCGCCGCTCGCCCACATCGGGACCGACAGCGAGGTCATGCTGGTGTGGTTTCGCCCGGATCACCCCGCGGCGCCCGCGCCGCAGACCGCCACGGTGAATGGCGTCAAGGCCGGCAACGCCGCACTGCAGCCGCAGGCGGCCCCGCCCCGCCCGACCGCCGCGCCGGCCCCGGCCATGCCGAAGCCCGCGCCCGAGGCGGCCCGGACCGCACCGCGCACAGGGCCGGCGCCCCGGCCGAAGCCCGCGCCGGAGCCCGCGACGGAGCCCGCGACGGAGGTAGAGGCCACGTCACCGGCCGAGGGGCCGCCGCCCGCGGTCGACCCGGCGGTACCGCAACCGGAGACTCAGCCGCCCAAGGGGAACCGGTGAACGCCTTCAGTCGGGGCCGCATGCTCCTCTCGGTGATCTTCGGCCTGGTGCTCACCGTGTTCCCGCTGCCGGCCTGGCTCGATGTGCTCCGGCCCGCCTTTGTGGTGCTCGTGGTGCTGTACTGGTCGGTGAACGCCCCGCGCTTGGGCGGGATCGCCCTCGGCTTCTTCTCGGGCTTCGCGCTCGATGTCTTCCAGGGGCCGGTCTTGGGTCAGCACGCCTTGGCGCTTTCCCTGGTAGCCTATATTGCCGTGCGCGAGCACCAGCGCATCCGGACCAAGCCGGCGCTGCAGCAAGCGCTGGTCGTGTTCGGGGCGCTCGCGGTCTACGAGTTCGCGGTGTTCGCGATCGACGGCTGGAGCGGCCACCCGGTCACGAGCCCCCTGCGCTGGGTCCATACCGTGACGGGCGCACTGATCTGGCCCCCGGTCGCCGCCATACTCGGGTACCGTTCGCGCGCGCGCATCTGAAGCGGAACTATCCTCACCCCCGACGTTCTGACCGTTTCCAGCCATGCCGGCAGTGCGCATCAAGGATCAATGGCGGGAGCAGCGCCTGTTCGATCAGCGCTCGCTCGTGTGCGCCGCGATCATGGGCTTGGGCGTGCTCGGCCTCATCGTGCGGCTGTTCGTGCTGCAGGTCGCCCGGCACGAGTACTACTCCGACCTCTCCCAGGGCAATCGGGTCCGCAATGAGCCGATCCCCGCGGCGCGCGGGCTGATTCTCGACCGCAACGGCGAGGTGATCGCCGGCAACCAGCCCGCCTATCAGCTCGAGATGGTCCCCGAGGAAGTGCCGGATCTCGAGGACACACTCGCGCGGCTCGTGCAGCTCGAGCTCGTCCGCTCCGAGGACGTCGGCGAGCTCGAGCGCACCGTCGAGTCGAGCCGCAGCTTCGACAGCGTGCCGATCCGGCTGCGCATGTCGGACGAGGATGTCGCGCGCTTTGCGGTGCGGCGCTTCGAGTTCCAGGGACTCGACATCAAGACGCGCCAGACCCGCTGGTACCCGAACGGCGAGCTCGCGGTGCACGCGCTCGGCTACGTCGGCGCGATCAGCGAGCAGGACCTGAAGCACATCGACCGCGCCGCCTACGCCGGCACCGCGCTCATCGGCAAGCTCGGCGTCGAGAGCGCTTTCGAGCGGGAGCTCCACGGCACCAACGGCTATCGCGAGGTGCTGGTGAACGCTCTAGGGCGCTCGGTGGAGCGCCAGGGCGCCTTCGTGCCGAACCTGCGCACGCGGTCGCCCGCGGCGGGCGATGATCTGCTGCTCGCCATCGACCTCAAGGTGCAGCGCACCGCCGAGGCCGCGCTCGCCGGACATCGCGGCGCGGTGGTGGCGCTCGATCCCAACAACGGCGACGTGCTGGCGCTCGTGAGCCTGCCGGGCTTCGATCCGACGCTGTTCGGGCGCGGCATCACCGCCACCGAGTTCGGTGCGCTGCAGGCCGACATCGACCGGCCACTCTTCAATCGGGCGCTCCGCGGCACCTACCCGCCGGGCTCGACCGTGAAGCCGGTGATCGCGCTCGCCGCGCTCACCTACCACGTGGTGGACCCCCTCGCTCACCGCTACTGCGCCGGCGCCTTCCATCTGCCGCACAGCGCACACGTGTTCCGCGAGTACCACAACGAGCACCACGGGTCCGTCGACCTGGACGACGCCATCGCGCGCTCCTGCGACGTCTACTTCTACGGCCTCGCCGATGTCCTCGGCGTGGACCGGATCTCCGCGTTCATGGCGCCGTTCGGCTTCGGCAAGGCGGCCGGCATCGACATCGGCGGTGAAAAGCCCGGGATCCTACCTTCGCGCGAGTGGAAGGCGAAGATGTTCTCGCGGCCCGCGGACCAGGTGTGGTTCCCGGGCGAGACGGTGAACTTCGGCATCGGCCAGGGCTATCTCAACGTGACGCCGCTGCAGCTGGCCCACTACGCGAGCATCATCGCCACCCGCGGCAAGATCTGGAAGCCGCGGCTCGTCGCCGCCTACCGCGATCCACGCACCGGCCAGATTCACCAGGTGCCGCCACAGTCCGACGGCCAAGTGACCGGTGTCGCACCCGAGGACTGGCAGCGCGTGGTGCACGGCATGATCGGCGTGACGACGCGCGGCACCGCCGCGGCCATCGGCTACCGCGCGCCCTACACGTTTGGCGGCAAGACCGGCACCGCGCAGGTGTTCACGGTCGGGCAGAACGAGAAGTACAACGCGAGCAAGATAAGCGAGCGGCTGCGCGATCACTCCTGGTTCATCGCGTTTGCGCCCGCGGACGAGCCGCGCATCGCGCTCGCGGTGCTGCAGGAGAATGGCGGCGCGGGCGCGAGCGCCGCAGCTCCGATCGCCCGCAAGGTGCTCGACGCGTACCTCCTGGGCGCGGACGGCAAGCTAAAGCCCCCGCAGCTGATGAAGCCCCCGCAGCTGATGGAGCCCCGCCGCTGATGTACGAGGACCTCGCTTCCGGCTCACGCGCACGACGCACGTTCACGGGCGCGGCGCACTTGCTCTTTGCGCTGCAGCTCGACGGCCCGCTCGTCGCGGGGCTGGCGCTGATCGCCGCGTTCGGGCTCGTCGTGCTCTACAGCGCCTCGGGGCAGAGCGTCGCCACCGTGGTGCGCACGGCGCTCAGGCTCCTCCTCGGCACCGTCGCCCTGGTGCTGCTCGCGCGCGTCAATCCGAATTTCCTGCGCCGCGCGACCCCGTGGCTATACGTCGCGGGCTGCGTGCTGCTCCTCATCGTGGCGGCGATCGGCCACGTCGGCATGGGCGCGCAGCGCTGGCTCAATCTCGGCCTGTTCCGCTTCCAGCCCTCCGAGCTGATGAAGCTCGCGGTGCCGATGACCTGCGCCTGGTACCTGCACGATCGGCCGCTGCCGCCCTCCTGGCGCTCGCTCGCGATGTTGACGGTGCTGATCCTGATACCGGTCGGGCTCGTGGCGATCCAGCCGGACCTCGGCACCGCGGCGCTCATCGCGGTCGCCGGGATGCTGGTCATCGTGCTCGCGGGATTGCGCGTGCGTGTGATGGTGGCGCTCGTCGTGCTCGGCGCGCTCGCGGCCTGGTTCGGCTGGAGCTTCATGCACGACTACCAGAAAAAGCGCGTGCTCACCTTCCTCGACCCGCAGACCGATCCGCTCGGCGCCGGCTACCACATCATCCAGTCGCAGATCGCGATCGGCTCGGGAGGCGTGTTCGGCAAGGGCTGGATGAACGGCAGCCAGGCCCAGCTGGAGTTCCTTCCCGAGCGCTCGACCGATTTCATCTTCGCCGTGGTGGGCGAGGAGTTCGGGCTGCTGGGGCTCTTGCTGCTGCTGCTGCTCTATCTGTTCGTCGCCGGCCGCGCGCTCTATCTCGCGACGCAGACTCAGGACACTTTCGCGCGTCTGCTCGCCGGCAGCCTCGCGCTCACCTTCTTCGTCTACGTGATCATCAACGCCGGCATGGTCACGGGGCTGCTGCCGGTCGTCGGCGTGCCGCTGCCGCTCGTAAGCTACGGCGGCAGCTCGGTCGTGACGCTGCTCGCAGGCTTCGGTATTCTGATGGCGTTGTATTCGCGGCGCAAACTCATCGGGTCATAGTCGAGCTCGTGGCGTTGAAGCACTGTCTTCGTGTCCTGCTCGCGTCGCTCGCCTGCTCACCGGCGGGCGCGCAACCCCTCGATGCGGCCCCGAACGGCTTCGACCTGCAGCGTCCCGAGATCGCGGAGTTCGTCGACCGCGTGGTGAGCCATCACGGGCTCAACCGCCAGGACGTGCGCGCAATCCTCAAGGAGGCGCAGCCACAGCCGAAAATCATCGAGATCATGAACCGTCCCATCGAGAAGGTGGCGCCGTGGTGGGAGTACCGCGAGCACTTCCTGTCCGAGGAGCGCATCAGCGAGGGCGCCCATTTCTGGCTCGACCACAAGAATTCGCTCGAGCAGATCTCCGGCCGCTATGAGATCCCCCCCGAATACCTGGTGGCGATTCTCGGCATCGAGACCAAGTACGGGCGCGTCACCGGGCACTACCGCGTGCTCGATGCGCTCGCGACGCTCGCGTTCGATTACCCGCCGCGCCACAGCTACTTTCGCGAGGAGCTCGAGCAGTTCCTGCTGCTCATCAAGGAAAGCAAGCTCGACCCGCTCACCACCACCGGCTCCTACGCCGGCGCCATGGGCGCGCCGCAGTTCATGCCGTCCGTGTACCGGCGCTACGCGGTCGATGCCAACAGCGACAAGCGGCCGCCGCCCGACCTCTGGAGCGACTGGGACGCGATCCTCGCGAGCGTCGCCAACTACCTGCACGAGTACGGCTGGAGGGCCGGCGGTCCGGTGCTGGCGGAGACCAGGCTCGACCCGGATCCGAGCTTCCAGATCGAGCCGCACAATCTCGAGCTCAACGAGACCGTCGAGAGCCTCGGCGCACACGGCGTGAAGATCGAGCTCGCCGTGCCGCCCGATACGCCCGTGGTGCTGATCTCCGCCGAGCACCGCGACGGGCCGGCCTACCGGGTCGGGTTCCACAACTTCTACGTGATCACCCGCTACAACGCCAGTGCGCGCTACGCCATGGCGGTACACGAGCTGGCGCAGGCCCTCGCGAAGCGCGTGCACGACAGCTCATCGTGAATCGCGCGCACCGCGCCGCGCCCGCGCTGCGGCTCACCCGGACCGCGGCGCTCTGCCTGCTGCTCGCCGCCTGCGCGACGGTGTCGCGTCGGCCACCGCCCGTGGCTCCACCCTCGCCCCCGCCGGCGCCGCCGCCGGGCGGCGTCGAATCAGTCCCCGATGCCGTGCCGCGCGCCGAGCCGCGCAGCGCCCACGGCAACCCGCCCTTCTACGGCGTGCTCGGCAGGCGCTACTTCGTGCTGGCGACCGCCGACGGCTACCTCGAGCGCGGCGTGGCCTCCTGGTACGGCCCGACGTTCCACGGCGGCAACACCTCCAGCGGCGAGCCCTACGACATGTACGGGATGACCGCGGCCCACAAGACGCTGCCGCTGCCGAGCTATGCGCGCGTCACCAACCTCCGCAACGGCCGCAGCGTCGTCGTGCGCATCAACGATCGCGGCCCCTTCGTCGCCAACCGCCTCATCGACCTCTCCTACACCGCGGCCGCGAAGCTCGACATGGTCCGGGACGGCACGACGCTGGTCGAAGTGCGGGCGCTGACTCCGGGCGTGCCGGATCAATTCACGCGCAGCGCGCAGGCGCCGCCCCCCTCGCTCTACGTGCAGGCGGGCGCCTTCGCCGACGAGCGCAACGCGCAGCGCCTGCTCGAGCGGGTGCACGGTGCGGGACTTGCGAGCGCCTTCGTGCTGTCGCCGCTCGCGGGGAAATCGGGCCTGTACCGCGTGCGCCTCGGGCCGGTCGCGAGCGTCGCCGAATTCGATGCGCTCGCTGCGCGCTTGAGCGCGCTCGGTATCCCCGGTGTCTTCCTCGCCCTCGACTGACGGCCGCCGCGCTTGAGTTAAGATCCGCATCCGTGATTCGCCCCGCGCTCACTGCTGCGCTCGTGCTCGCCGCCCTCCCGCCTGCGGCTGCCACACCCGCGGCGGCCGCCGCGCCTGCGCAGGCCGCGATCCCGATCCCGAGAGCCCCGGCGGTCAATGCGCGCTCGTACATCCTGCTCGATCACTTCAGCGGCCGGGTGCTGGCGGACTATCACGCGGACGAGCGCGCCGAGCCCGCGAGCCTCACCAAGCTCATGACGGCCTACGTGGTGTTCACCGCGCTCGCCGAGGGGCGCTTGAAGCTCACCGACATGGCCGCCATCAGCGTGCACGCCTGGCGCACCGGCGGCTCGCGCAGCTTCGTACAGGTCGACACGCAGATCCCGGTCGACATTCTCGTGAAGGGCATGATCGTACAGAGCGGGAACGACGCCAGCATCGCGCTCGCCGAGAAGGTGGGCGGCACCGAGAGCGCGTTCGCCGAGATGATGAACGAGTACGCGCGGCGCCTCGGGATGAAATCGAGCCACTTCGAGAACGCCGACGGCCTGCCGTCACCCAATCACTACACCACCGCACGCGATACGGCGATGCTCGCCAACGCGCTGATCCGAGACTTCCCGCAGTACTACCCCCTCTTCAGCCTGCGCGAGTTCTTGTGGAACAACATCCGCCAGGAGAACCGCAACGGCCTGCTCGGCAAGGATCCTTCCGTCGACGGGCTGAAAACCGGGCACACCGACAGCGCCGGCTTCTGCCTCGCGACCTCCGCCAACCGTAACGGCATGCGGCTGGTGTCGGTGGTCATGGGCGCCCCGAGCGTCAAGGCACGCGAGGCTGCGAGCGCTGCGCTCCTCAACTACGGCTACACCTTCTTCGAGACCGTGCGCGTGAAGGCGGCGCGCGAAACAGTCCTGAAGCCCCGCGTCTACGGCTCGGCGGCGGAGTTCACCCCCGTGGGCGTGCCCTACGATGTCTACGCGACGGTGGCTCGCGGACAGGCCGGGACGCTGCGCACCAGCGCGCGCCTCACTCACGAGCCCCTCACCGCCCCGCTCGCGGCCGCCACACCGCTCGGCGAGCTCGCCGTCGTGGATGGAAGCGGCGAGGTGGTGGCGCGTGCGCCGCTCACGGCCTTCGCGCCGGTGCCCGAGGGAGGACTGTGGACGCGCGCCGTGGACCACGTGGCGCTCTGGTTCCACTGACGCCGCGGGCGCACGAGCGCTTTAGTCGAGCGAAGCATGGCCGACCCACTTCCCAGCTGTTACCTGAACGGCGACTACCTGCCGCTCACCGAGGCGCGCATCTCGCCGCTCGATCGGGGCTTCCTGTATGCGGACGGGGTCTACGAGCTCATGCCGGTGTACGGCGGGCGCGGCTTCCGCTTCCCCGCCCACGCGGAGCGACTCACACGCAGCCTCGCGGGCATCCGCATGGCCGATCCGCACACGCGCGAGGAATGGCGTGCGATTCTCGCCGGGCTGACCGAGCGCAACGGCGGCGGCGACATGTACGTCTACTGGCAGGTGACGCGCGGCGCGCAGTACGGCCGCACCCACGCGCCGCTACCCGACATCCCGCGCACCGTGTTCGCCTTCTGCGCGCCGCTGCCGGTGACCCCCGCCGAGGCCCTCGAGCGCGGGGTCGCCTGCGTCACCGCGAGCGACAGCCGCTGGGCGCGCTGCGACATCAAGTCCACCTCCCTCCTCGCCAACGTGCTGCTGCGGCAGCTCTCGGTCGATGCCGCCGCCGCCGAGACCATCCTGCTGCGCGACGGGGCGCTCACCGAGGCCTCCGCTTCCGCGGTGCACGTGGTGAGGGGCGGCGAGCTGCGGATGCCGCCGCACTCGCAGCGCATTCTCCCCGGCACCACGCGCGGGGTGGTGGAGGAGCTGGCCGAGCGCATCGCGCTCCGGTGCCGCGCGGTCGCCGTCAGCGAGGCCGAGCTGCGCGCGGCGGACGAGGTGTGGATCTCAGCCGCGACGCGTGAGGTGCAGCCGGTGACCTCGCTCGACGGTCGTCCCGTGGGCGACGGTCGCCCCGGCCGCTACTGGCGGCGCCTGTACGAGGAGCTGCAGCGTTACAAGCGCGAGCTCGCCGGCACGCCGTGGTGAGCGCACCCGCGCGGCGCGCCGCCGAGAATCCGCAGATCCCACTCATCGGGTGAGCGCACGCCGCTGCGTGTCCGTCACCTGTTTGTCACCCGCCCGTCACCGGGTGGAAACTGACCGAACGCTCACGGCACAGGTAACATCGCCCGGATGTCGATCACGCTCGACCAGGTCACCAAGCACTACGGCGGCGTGCCGGTGGTCAACGACGTCTCGCTCGACATCGGCGACGGGGAGTTCTTCGTGCTGCTCGGGCCGAGCGGCAGCGGCAAGAGCACGCTGCTACGCGCCATTGCGGGACTCACCGGCGTCGACCATGGGCGGATCGCGCTCCACGGCCGCGACGTGACCCACGTCGCCGCCCGCAAGCGGGGCGTCGGCCTGGTGTTCCAGAATTACGCGCTCTTTCGCCACATGACGGTGGCGGAGAACATCGAGTTTGCGCTCCGCGTGCGGCACGTGCGCGCCCGCGAGCGCCGCCGCCGCCGCCAGGAGCTGCTGCGGCTGGTCGCGCTCGAGGGCCTCGACCAGCGCCTGCCGGCGCAGCTCTCCGGCGGCCAGCAGCAGCGGGTGGCGGTCGCGCGCGCCCTCGCCCACAAGCCGGAGGTGCTGCTGCTCGATGAGCCCTTCGGGGCGCTCGACGCCAAGATCCGCGAGGAGTTGCGGCGCACCATTCGCCAGGTGCAGCGCGAGCTCGGCATCACCACCGTGCTCGTGACCCACGACCAGGAAGAGGCCTTCGCGATGGCCGACCGGATCGGGATCATGAATCACGGCCGGCTGCTCGAGATGGGGGCGCCGCACGATCTGTACTCGCGTCCGGCCACCCGCTTCGTCGCCACCTTCCTCGGCGCAGCCAACCTGCTCCTGGCGCGCCGCACGCCCGACGGCATCCAGATGGGCGTCAGCACTGTGGCCGCGGCCGAGCGATCGCCCGATCTCGGCGAGCACGAGGTGGTCGCGGTGGTGCGTCCCGAGGAGGTCGAGCTCGCAGCCTCGCGCGACGCGCTGAAGTCCGGTTACCTCGCGCGCGGCGTGGTAGACGAGGTGATGTTCAGCGGCGCCCTCGAGAGCCTGCGCGTGCGGCTCGCGAACGGAGCCCAGGCGCCGCTCCTCGCGCACGCCAACGGGGCGGCCGGCGCATCGCTTCAGGTGACGCGCACCCAGCCCGAGCAGCGCGGCTTCGAGGTGCGCCCCGGGCAGGAGGTCGCAATCGGCGTCCGCCGTGTGCACGTTCTGCCGACACCGCTCTCGAGCTTCACGGCGTGCGCGGTGAGCGCCGCGCTCGCCGAGGCGCTCAGCCGCCAGCCGCTGCTCGCCGAGCTGGCGGCGCGCATGCATACGCGGATTGCGCGGCGCGTCGAGCCGCACCTCGGCGTGCCGGACGCACCCAGCGCGACCGACGAGCCGAGCGTCGGCGCCACGGCGATCGCCGGCGGCAGCGATGGCTCGCGCCGCGCCGAGTGGCTGTTGCGCCGCGGCGCGCGCGAGGTCCTGGTGTTGCCGGAGCAGCCGGCCGTGCCGCAGCGAGTGCTGATTCACTGGATGGGCGATGCGTCGCGCAGCGCGACGCTCGCGGTGTCGGCGAGCGTGCTGCGCCACGTCGCCGCCGAAGCGGTCTACGTGGGCATCTTCCCCGAGGAGCGCGCCGGCGAGCAGCGCCATGGCCTCAGGGAGCTGCTCGATGCGCGCTCGGAGGCGCAGCTCGCCCACGGACTCGAGATGCGCACCGAGCTGCGCTTCGGGGACGTCGCCTCCGAGCTGGCGCGGCGCCTTGCCGAGGCGCCGGCGCAGATGCTGATCGTGGGCTTGAGTGACCTCGCCGGCTTCGCCGCGAGCTTCCGCGTCCTCCTCGAGACCGGTCAGTGGCCGGTGCTCATCGTGTACCGCGCATCCCCATGAGCTTCCGCAAGGCGAGCATCCTGCCCGGTTTCGGGCTGACCTTCGGCTTCACGACGTTCTTCCTGAGCGTCATCGTGCTGCTGCCGCTCGCCGCGCTCACCCTGGCCGCGGCCTCGATGCACTGGAGCGACTTCGTGCATGTCGTGCTGAGCCCGCGGGCGCTCGGGTCGTATCGCCTTTCCTTCGGCGCCTCGTTCCTCGCCGCCGCAATTAATCTGGTGTTCGGCCTCATCATCGCCTGGACTCTGGTGCGCTACGAGTTCCCGGCGCGCAAGCTCATCGATGCGCTCATCGACATGCCCTTCGCGCTGCCGACCGCGGTCTCAGGCATCGCGCTCACTACCGTGTTCGCGCACAACGGCTGGATCGGCCGCTATCTCGAGCCGTGGGGCGTGAGGATCGCCTACACCTGGCTCGGCGTCACGCTCGCCCTGACGCTGATCACCATGCCGTTCGTCGTGCGCGCGGTGCAGCCGGCGCTGCTCGAGGTGCAGCGCGATCTGGAGGACGCCGCCGAGACGCTCGGGGCGGGGCGCATCTACGTGGCCCGGCGCATCATCCTGCCGACGGTGCTGCCCTCGCTCCTCACGGGCTTCACGCTGGCGTTCGCCCGCGCGCTCGGGGAGTACGGCTCGGTGATCTTCATCGCGGGAAATCTCCCGATGAAGACCGAGATCACCCCGCTCCTCATCGTCATCCACCTCGAGGAGTTCGACTACCAGGGCGCCGCCGCGCTCGGAGTCGTGATGCTCGTCATCTCCTTCGTGGTGCTGTTCGCGATCAACCTGCTGCAGGCGTGGGGCCGCCGCCAGCAGGTCCGGGCGGCGCACTGATGGCCGCAGCGCTCCCTGCCGCCCACGGCGGCGACCTCACCCGGCCCGGACAGCACACCTGGCTGCACGCCATCGTGCGCTGGGTGTTCATCGCCACATCGCTCGCCTTTCTCGCGGCGTTGCTGCTCGCGCCGCTCGCGACGGTCTTCGCCATGGCCTTCCAGCGGGGGCTGTACGCCTACCTCGAGAGCTTCGCCGACCCGGACACCGCCGCCGCGATCCGCCTCACCCTCACCACCGCGGCGGTGGCGGTGCCGATCAACACGGTGTTCGGGCTCGCGGCGGCGTGGGCGATCGCCAAGTTCGAGTTCCGCGGCAAGAGCATTCTCATCACGCTCATCGACCTGCCGCTCGCGATCTCGCCGGTGATCTCGGGGATGGTGTTCGTGCTGCTCTTCGGCCTGCACGGCTGGTTCGGGGCGTGGCTGCGCGATCACGACCTGAGCATCGTCTTCGCCCTGCCGGGCATCATGCTGGCCACCATGTTCGTGACCTTCCCGTACGTGGCGCGCGAGCTCATCCCGCTCATGCAGCAGCTGGGCAACGACGAGGAGGAAGCGGCCATCACGCTCGGTGCCGATGGCTGGATGACCTTCTTCCGCGTCACGCTGCCGAAGATCCGCTGGGGCCTGGTGTACGGAGTGGTGCTCTGCAATGCGCGCGCCATGGGCGAGTTCGGCGCAGTGTCGGTGGTGTCGGGGCACATCCGCGGGCTGACCAACACCATGCCGCTGCACATCGAGATCCTCTACAACGAATACAACTTCATGGGCGCCTTCGCGGTCGCCTCGCTCCTCACCCTGCTCGCGGGCCTGACCCTCGTGATCAAGACGGCGATCGAGCGCACGGGTTACCGGCGGCGGCGATGACGGCCATGAGATCGTTGCCGGCCATGAGAGCGTCCCTCGCGCGGCTCCGGAGCACACTGTGGCCCGACCCGGCGAGCACCACCCTCGGCTGGTGGCTGGTGGCGATCCACCTCCTGCTGGTGCTGGTGGTGGCCGGCGGCATTTCCTGGTACGCGCGCGGCATGTTGCGGGACCTGGCGGACGAGCAGGCCAAGGCGCGCGTGCAGCTCGCGGCCACCACCGCGCGCGAGGATCTGCGCCGCATGGGCGAGGACGCGCTCGCCGCGGCGCGCGCGCTCGCCGAGCGGCCGACGCTGCAGCGTCTGACGGCCGAAGGGCAGAGCGATGCGCTGCCGCCGTTCCTGCGCCGCGCCTGCGAGGCGAGCGGCATGGACGCCTGCGCGCTGCTCTCGGGCAAGACCGTGATCGCCGTCTCGGGGCCGGGACTCGACTGGCCGCAGCTCGTCACGGCGAGCGCCGAGCAGAGCGCGACCTTCATGGCACTGCCGCTCACCGAGCGCGTGGCGCTTCTCGGCGCCCGTGCCCCGTTCGGCCAGACGGGCCAGCACGTCTACGTCGTGCGCCGGCTCGATCAGAGGCTCGAGCGCGCCTTGAGCGCCCAGGTGGGGGCCGACATCCGGCTCATCGACTACCGCGCCTACACCGCGAGCTCCGTGAGCGCCTTCACACCGCTCTACTCGGCGGCGCTCGCCGACGGCCACTCCGCGGTGCAGCGCATCGCCTCTCAGGAGGTGTATGCGTGCGCGGTGCCGGTCTTCGCCTCGAGCGGCGAGGCGATCGCGCTCATCGAGGCCTTGCTGCCGACCGACGCGGTGGACGCGCCCACCCGTCATCTGGTGAGGAAGCTGGTGGTGATGGCGCTGATCCTCGCAGCTCTCGCCGTGTTTGCCGGGGCGATCCTGGCCGAGCGAGTCGCAGGCCCGGTACGCGCACTCACCGCCGCCGCCACGCGCCTCGCCGCCGGCGACTTCTCCGCTTCGATCCCACCCGGAGGCGCGGCCGAGGTCGGCGCGCTCGCGCACACCATGGAGACCATGCGGCGCAACCTCATCGACCTCACCACGACGCTCAGGCGTCGCGAAGCCGAGGCCCAGGCAGTGCTCGGCGGCATCGTGGAGGGCGTGTACGCGGTCGACAGGAACCGGATGATCCGTTACCTCAATCCACAGGCGGCGCGGTTGCTCGGCGTGACGACCGAGCAGGCGGTCGGCCGCTTCTGCGGCGAGGTGCTGAAGCCCCGCGAGGCAGACGGCCGTCGACCGTGCGACGTGCGCTGCCCGATCCTCGAGGCGCGCACCGCGGGCAGCGCCAGGGCCATCGAGCACCTCCTCGGCGCAGGCGCAGGCGAGCCGCGCACCGCGGTGATCACGAGCGCCGCGCCCGTCGAGGGTCTGCAGGTGCAGGTGATCCGCGACGAGAGCGAGCTCGAGGCGGTGCGCCGGGCCCGCGACTCGGTGCTCGCCAACATCTCGCACGAGTTCCGCACGCCGCTCGCCGCCCAGCTCGCCTCCATCGAGCTGCTGCTCGAGGGCATGGAGAAGATGCCGCCCGAGAAGCGCCGCGAGCTCGTGACCTCGCTCGAGCGCGGCACGCGCCGCCTGACGCAGCTCATCGACAACCTCCTCGAGAGCGTGCGCATCGAATCCGGCCAGCTCGCGATCCGCCGCCAGACCGTGGCGATCGCCGATGTGGTCTCGGATGCCGCCGCCATGGTCGCCTCGCTCCTCGCGCAGCGCCGCCAGACGCTCGCGGTCGCGGTTCCCGAGGAGCTGCCGCTGCTCGCGGGCGACCGCACGCGGCTCACCCAGGTGTTCGTCAACCTGCTGGCCAACGCCAACAAGTTCGCCCCCGAGGACAGCGTGGTGCGCATCGGCGCCGAGGCGCAGCCGAGTAAGCTCATCGCCTGGGTGGAGGACGAGGGTCCGGGGCCGGCGGGCCGTGACGATGCCGCACTCTTTGCGCGCTTCCAGCGCGGGGGCGGCGCGGAGCCCGAGCAGGCGGGACTGGGCCTCGGCCTGTGGCTGGTGAAGTCGATCATCGAGCGGCACGCGGGCAGCGTCGCCTTCGAGCGCACGGCTGCCGGCCGCACCCGCTTCACGCTCACGCTTCCCGTGGAGACTCCCCCATGAAGGTGCTGGTCGCGGACGACGACGCGGATCTGCGCGAGCTCATCGCCTTCACGCTGATGCAGGCGGGGCATCTGGTCGTCAAGGCCGGCGACGGTCCCGCCGCGCTCCGGCACTTCGGGGCGGAAGGGCCGGATCTGGTGCTGCTCGACATCAACATGCCGGGCCTGTCCGGCTTTCAGGTGTGCGAGACGATCCGCGCCCGCTCGCGTGTCCCGGTGATGATGCTGACCGTGCGCGGCGAGGAGGAGGACCTGGTGCGCGCCCTCGGCCTCGGCGCGGACGACTATCTCACCAAGCCCTTCAGTCCGCGCACCCTCCTCGCGCGCGTCAAGGCGCTGCTGCGCCGTGCGGGAATGGAGAGCACCGCGCCGCTCGCCGCCGGGCGCATCAGCCTCGACCTCGAGGAGCACACCGTACGCATCGGCGCGGCTGAGCCGGTGCGCCTCACGAAGCTCGAGCTGCGGCTACTTCAGATGCTGCTCGCGAACGCGGGCCACGCGGTCAATCCGGAGCGGCTGCTCACTCAGGTGTGGGGGCATCGCAGCGGCGGCGACCGCCAGCTCCTGAAGCAGCTGGTGCATCGGCTGCGGCAGAAGATCGAGACGGATCCGGCGGCGCCGGCGGTGCTGCGCACGGCCGCGGCGGGCTACAAGCTGGTGGTCGACTGAGGCGCTAGTGCTAGTGCGCCGAGATCTGATCGAACACGCCGCCGTCGCCGAAGTGCGTGCGCTGCACACTGGCCCAGCCGCCGAAGTCCGCGATGGTCGCGAGCTTGAGGGGCGGGAAGCTGGCCGCGTAGCGCGCGGCAACTTGGCCGTCGCGCGGCCGGTAGAAGTGCCGCGCGACGATCTCCTGGCCTTCCTTGCCGTAGAGATAGTTGAGGTACGCCATCGCCACCTCGCGCGTGCCCCGCCGCAGCGCCACCTTGTCGACCACCGCCACCGGCGGCTCGGCGAGGATGCTCACCGACGGGACGACGATCTCGAATCTGTCCGCACCGAGCTCGCGCACCGCGAGCATGGCCTCGTTCTCCCAGGCGATGAGCACATCACCGAGTCCCCGCTGCACGAAGGTCGTGGTTGCCCCGCGGGCTCCGGTGTCGAGCACCGGCACGTTGAGGTAGAGCCGCCGAACGAACTCGCGCGCGCTCGCCTCGTCGGCGCCCGGCTGCGCGCGCGCCCACGCCCACGCGGCGAGGTAGTTCCAGCGCGCGCCGCCCGAGGTCTTGGGGTTCGGCGTGATCACGGCGACGCCCGGCCGCACCAGCTCGCCCCAGTCGCGAATCGACTTCGGATTGCCGTTGTGCACCAGGAAAACGATGGTGGAGGTGTAGGGAGAGCTGTTGTCGGGAAGCAGGCTCTGCCAGTTGAGGGGCAGGAGCTTACCCATGCTCGCGATGGCGTCGATGTCGGCCGCGAGCGCGAGGGTCACCACATCCGCGGCCAGCCCGTCGATCACCGACCGTGCCTGCTTGCCCGAGCCGCCGTGCGACTGGTCGACCCTCACCACCTGGCCGGTCTTTGCCTTCCAGTAGCGGGCGAACGCCGCGTTGAATTCGACGTAGAGCTCCCGCGTCGGGTCGTAGGAGACATTGAGGAGCGTCACGCGCGCGGCGCTCGTGCCGGGACGCTGCCGACAGGCCGCCAGCCAGGGGAGCGGCCCGACGCCGAGCGCAGCGACCGTCACCGCGAGGAACGCGCGGCGTCTGCGGAAAGCGGATGTCATGCGGGCATGCTAGCCGCGCCGCGCGGCGATGTCAGTCGCAGGGCGGTTACGAAGCGCTCGCCGGATACCCGAGGGCGCGCAGCAGGTGCGGCTCGAGCGCGTCGGCGCAGTCTGCGACGCTGCGGGGACCGCCGAGATCCGTGAGCTGCGTCATCTCGAGCCCCTGAAACCCGCAGGGGTTGATGCGGGCGAAGGGCTCGAGATCGAGCGCCACGTTGAGTGCCAGGCCGTGATAGCTCGCGCCACGGCGCACGCGCACCCCGACGCTCGCGAGCTTGCGGCCCGACACGTACACGCCCGGCGCGTCGCGCCGTCCTTCGGCGAGGATGCCGAACTCTCCCGCGAGCTCTATCACGGCGCGCTCGAGCGCCGAGACGTAATCGCGGATGCCGAGGCGCACGCGCGTGAGACAAATCAGCGGGTAGACGACGAGCTGTCCCGGTCCGTGATAGGTCACCTGGCCGCCGCGGTCGACCTGCACCACCGGAATCTCGCCCGGGGCGATGAGGTGCGCGCGGCTCGCATTGAGCCCGAGGGTGAAGACCGGCGGGTGCTCGAGAAACCAGATCTCGTCAGGGGTCGCCGCATCGCGCGCGCCGGTGAAGCGCTGCATCGCGCGCCAGGTCGGCTCGTACTCGCAAAGCCCGGGGCGGCGGATCACGGGCGGGGGCGGCGTCGTTCGCGCCGCGCGGGGCACGTGCGCCGCAAGTGCGCCGCCGGCGGGAGTCATGTCGCGAGACGCCGGTTGTCGAGGCCGGCGTTGTTGCGCTGAAGCGCGCGCTCGGCGCGATAGCTCGAGCGCACGAGCGGTCCGGAGACGCATTCGAGGAAGCCGAGCGCGAGCGAGCGCTCGCGGTAGCGATCGAACTCCTCGGGTCTCACGAAGCGCCGGACGGGCAGGTGATTCACGGTCGGGCGCAGGTACTGTCCGAGGGTCACGATGTCGACTCCGGCGGTGCGCAGATCAGCGAGTGTCTCGTCGATCTCGGCATCACTCTCACCGAGCCCTAACATCAGGCTGCTCTTGGTGAGAACCTCGGGACGGCGTCGCTTGGCGATCTCGAGGACTTCGAGAGTCTGCTCGTAGCCCGCGCGCGGATCGCGCACCGGATGAGTGAGGCGCCGCACGGTCTCGACGTTCTGCGCAAACACCTCGATCCCGGAGTCGACCACCGTCTCGACGTCCGCGCGCACGCCCTGGAAGTCCGGCGTCAGCGCCTCGACGGCGGTATGGGGGCTGCGGCGCTTGATGGCGCGCACGCACGCGGCATAGTGCGCCGCGCCGCCGTCGGCGAGATCGTCGCGGTCGACGGAGGTGAGCACGACATAGCGGAGCTTCATGAGCTCCACGGTGCGCGCGGCGTTCTCGGGCTCCTCCGGATCGAGCCAGCCGTGCGGGTTACCGGTGTCGACGGAGCAGAAGCGGCAGGCGCGCGTGCACACCGATCCCATCAGCATCAGGGTCGCCGTCCCTGCGTTCCAGCACTCCCCGATGTTGGGACACTTGGCTTCCTCGCAGACCGTGGCGAGCCGATGCTCACGCACCAGGCCCCTGACGCGGGCGAACCCGGCCCCGGTCGGCGCCCGGGCCTTCAGCCACGGCGGCAACCGCCCGGCGACGACCGCGGCGCCGGCGCCGCCGGCGGCACGCTTGATGCCATCACGTATGGCGGTAAAGCCTTGAGGCGTCAGGTATTTCTCGCCGCTCCCCGGACGGGCCGGTGCGGCGACGACTTGGGGCTTGCCCTTGAGATCCGACACCCCGTCATTGTACCGCACGCACCCGCGCGTCCAGGCACGCGAGGCGCTCCGCGGTGCCGACATCGCACCACTCGCCGCGATGCACCTGACCGCGCACCTGACGCGCGGCGATGGCGCGATTCAGGAGCGGCAGCAGCGGAAACTTGCCGGCGGTGCAGCCGTCGAAGAATTCCGGGCGGTACACGCCGACGCCGGAGTATGTGTAGCGATCGGTCTCGCGGCCGACGACCAGATCGCCCTCGAGGCCGAAGTCACCGCGTGGATGATGCGCCGGGTTGGGGATCAGCACGAGACGGGCGTGCGCGCCGTGCTCCAGCGCGAGCGTGGTGAAGTCGATGTCGGTCCAGATGTCCGCATTCACCACGAGGAATGGCCCGGGGCCGAGCCGCGGCACGGCCTTGAAGATCCCGCCGCCGGTCTCGAGCGGCACCGGCCCTTCGTCGCTGTAGTGGATCGACACGCCGTAGGCGCGGCCGTCGCCGAGCGCCGCGGGTACCTGATCGCCGAGCCACGAGAGATTGATGACCACTTCGCGGATGCCGGCGCGCGCAAGCGCGAGCAGATGCCAGACGATCAGCGGCTTGCCGCCCACGCGGACGAGGGGCTTCGGTAACGCATCCGTGATCGGGCGCATGCGCTCGCCGCGTCCAGCCGCCAGCAGCATCGCCTTCATGCGTAGGTCCCCGCGCCGCGCTCGACGCCCGCCGCCTCGCGCGCGTTGGCGCGCGCGAGCTGCGCGACCGCGCGCTGCTCGATGAAACGCCCGAGCGCGGCGAGCTCCACGTAGCGCGCGCAGGTGTCGCGCACATAACCCAGGGTGCGCGGCAGGTCCGGCAGGTAGCCGGGCTTGCCGTCGCGATACCACAGGCGGCAGAAGATGCCGAGCACCTTGATGTGCCGCTGCACCCCGATCAGATCGAACCAGCGCAGGAACTGCCCCTCGCTCGCGCCGGTGTCGCCGCCCTGCGAGCCGAGCTCCCGGCGATAGCCGCTCACCCAGCTCACCACCCGCGCGCGCGGCCAGGCGATGTAGCAGTCCTTGAGGAGCGAGACCAGGTCGTAGCCCACGGGCCCGCGCAGCGCGTCCTGGAAGTCGATGATGCCGGGATTGCGCTCGCTCACCACCATGAGATTGCGGGCGTGATAGTCGCGGTGCACGAACACCTCGGGCTGCGTGAGCGCCTCGACGATCAGGAACTCGAACGCGCTCGCGAGCAGCTGCGTCTCCTCGGCGGCGAGCGCGAGCGAGAGATGCCGCGTCAGGAACCACTCCGGCATCAGCGCCATCTCGCGCAGGAGCTCGTTGCGGTCGTAGGGCGCGAGCTCCCCGCACAGCGGCCGGCCGCGCACCTGGACGGCAGCGAGCACGGCGAGCGCATCCTGGTAGAGCGGCTCGGGGTCATCGCCCGCCTCGAGCCGCTCGAGATACAGCGTCCTGCCGAGATCCTCGAGCAGCAGGAGTCCGCGCGCGACGTCGGTCTCGTGCACGTGCGGGACGTGCGCCCCGAGCGACGCGAGCAGCCGCGACACCTTCAGGTACGGCCGCACGTCCTCCTTGTCGGGCGGCGCATCCATCACGACGTAGGTGCCCCCGTTGCAGAACGCGCGGAAGTAGCGCCGGAAGCTCGCATCGCTCGATGCGGGCTCGATGCGCGCTACCTTCAGGCGGAGCTCGCGCGCCAGCCAATCCCTTATCAGCGCAACTCGCGCGTCGGTCTCAAGCATGTGAGAGTAATGGGGTTTCCGGGGCGCTCGAACCTGGAGGCGACATTATAATGCCGCCCTTCATGCGGGGTTCGAGCCCATTCCGGATCGTGATCGTCGTCTCGCTCGGCGGCGTTCTGGCGGCCGCCGCCTGGGCCGAAGAGCCTCCCTGCCCGACCCGGAGCGGGCAGCCGGGCACGCTCGCCGCGGCGAGCGGCGGCGTGGCGGCATCCGCGGGCGCGCCACGCACGCCAGCACCCTCGGGTGGGGGCGGCATCGACCTGAGCAGCGACAGGGCAAGCTTCGGCGCCGATGGCAAGGCGACGCTCGAGGGGAACGTGCTCGTGCGCCAGGGCGAGCGCGAGATCCGCGCCGATGAGTTGCAGTACGACGCGCGCGACACCTCTTTGAGCACCGCCGGCCATATCGACTACCGCGATCCGATCGTGCACGTGAGCGGCGCCGGCGGCAGCTACTCGGCGTCAGCCGGCGCCGACTTCAAGTCGGCCGAGTTCGATCTGATCCAGCGCGCCGCGCGCGGCAGCGCCGAGGATATGAGGCTCACGCCGCAGGGCGTGTTGCGCCTGCGCGGAGTCACCTTCACGACCTGCCCGCCTCGCGACAGCAGCTGGGAGCTGAAGGCCAACACCATCACGCTCGATACGCGCGACCGGATCGGCACCGGCCGCGGCGCGCGGGTCGACTTCAAGGGCGTGCCGCTCGTGTATCTGCCGTGGGTGTCCTTTCCGCTCGGCAGCGAGCGCAAGAGCGGCTTCCTGTTTCCCTCCATCGGCAACACCTCCTACGGCGGGCTGCAGCTCGCGGTCCCGTACTACTGGAACATCGCGCCGAATGCGGACTTCACCTTCCAGCCCGTCGAGTACAGCCGCGCCGGCGCGGACCTCGGCGGCGATCTGCGCTTCCTCACGTACAGCCAGCGCGGCGAGATCGACTGGAACTATCTTCCCTACGACGGCTCCTTCCACGGCAGCCGCAACCGCGTACGGCTCACCGAGGTCGCCGAGCTCGCGGACGACCTGCGCCTCACGGCGAACGCGGAGAACGTGAGCGACCCCTTCTACTTCGAGAATTTCTCGCTGGGCCCGGAGGGCACCAGCACCGCGTTCGTCGAGCGGCGCGCCGCGCTCACCTACCGCGGCACGCACTGGCGGATCGACGGCGAAGCACAGCAGTTTCAGACCATCGACTACACGCTGCCGGTCAGCGAGCGGCCCTATGCGCGCGTGCCGCGCATCGCGGTGAGCGCCGACTACGGGCTGGGAGCGGCCGGACTCGTGCGCTACGGTTTCGACTCCGAGGTCGTCGACTTCCAGCGCCCCGCCGGGGCGATCGCAGTCACCGGCTGGCGGGCGGACCTGCGGCCCACCGTCTCCCTCGATCTCACCGGTCCCGGATACTTCGTGCGCCCCGCGCTCGCCTGGCGCGCGACCGGCTATCAGCTCGATCACACCTCCCCCGGCCAGCCGCGCTCGCCCTCGCGCAAGCTCCCGGTCGCCAGCTTCGACACGGGCCTCCTGTTCGAGCGCGAAAGCGGCTCGCACGCCAAACGCAAGCTGACGCTCGAGCCGCGGATCCTGTACCTCGAGGTGCCGTACCGCAATCAGGGCCAGCTGCCGGTGTTCGACACGGCGCTGCCGGACTTGAATCCCGTCGAGCTCTTCCGCACCAACCGTTATGTCGGCGCCGACCGCGTGAGCGACGCCAATCAGGTGAGCGCCGGTATCACGAGCCGCCTGCTCGATACGCGCGACGGGCGGCAGTTCCTCGCCGCCACCATCGGCCAGACCTACTACTTCGTGACCCCGCGCGTGACGCTGCCGGGCGAGATCCCCGCCACCGACAAGCGCTCCGACTTCGTGGCGCAGCTGGCATTGACGGCCTTCCGTCACTGGAGCGCGGATGCCGCCGTACAGTGGAATCCCCGGTCCAAGAGCAGCGAGCGTGCGCAGGTGAACCTGCAGTACAAGTCCGCCAACAACGCGGTGGTGAACCTCGCCTACCGCTACGAGCGCTCGATACCGCTGCTCGACACGGTCGAGTCCGGATTCGAGCAGGTCGAGGCGTCCGGCGCCTGGCCGATCAGGCGCAGCTGGAACCTGTTCGCCCGCGAGGTCTACTCGCTGCGCGATGACGAGCCGCTGGAGCGTTTCGCCGGCTTCGAGTACCGTGCGTGCTGCTGGCGGGTCAGGCTCGGTGCCCGCCGGTACGTGAGCAGCCACGTGCCCGGGGCCGGCCAGGACACCGGGGTCTGGCTGCAGCTGGAACTCGCAGGCCTCGCCAGTGTCGGATCGGCGTCGGACGCCTCGCTCACCGAGGTGATCCGGGGCTACGCACCCGCCGAAGCGACGGCGTTCAAGAACCAGGGGCCGCTGAGCGGCGTCTGGTGAGGGAATGACAATCGACATGCAGCGCACGCTCTCTTCAGCCCTGATGCAGACCGTCTGGGTGGCGGTCGCGGTCCTGGCCCTGCCCGGGCAGGCGAGCGCGCAGACCCGCGAGCTCGCAACCCGCGGCGAGCTGCTCGACCGCGTCGCGGCGATCGTCAACGACGGCGTGGTGCTCAGCAGCGAGCTCGACGCCCAGGTCCAAGTGATCGGCGAGCGGCTGCGCCAGCAGAAGCTCGAGCTCCCGGCGCAGAACGTGCTGCGCCAGCAGGTGCTCGAGCGGCTGGTGCTGCAGGAGATCCAGATGCAGCGCGCCAACCGCGCCGGCATCAAGGTATCCGACGAGCAAGTGAACTCGGCGCTGCAGGACGTCGCGCGCCGCAACAGCCTCACGCTCTCGCAGCTGCCGGACGCGCTCGCCCAGCAGGGCGAGGACTATGCCGCCTACCGCGAGGACCTGCGCCGGGAGATCACGCTCTCGCTGCTGCGCCAGCGCGACGTGCTGCAGCGAATCAGCGTCACCCCGCGCGAGATCGATCAGTTCCTCGAGAAGCAGGCCAAGACGCCGTCCGAGCGCAGCGAGTACAACGTCTCGCACATCCTCATCGCCGTGGCCCAGGAAGCGAGCCCCGCACAGCTCGAGCAGGCAGGCAAGCGCGCGACCGACGTGTATCAGCGCGCGAAGGCGGGCGAGGACTTCGCCAAGCTCGCGGTGGCCTATTCAAACAGCCAGACCGCCCTCGAGGGCGGCGCGCTCGGCTGGCGCAAGGGCAGCGAGCTGCCGACGTTCCTGACGGACGTGGTGGCGCGACTGAAGCCCGGCGAGCTGAGCGAGCCGCTGCGTACGCCGACCGGATACCACATCGTGAAGCTCAACGAGGTGCGTGGCGCGAGCGACAACAAGGCCGTGGAGGATCAGGTCCACGTGCGCCACATCCTCATGAAGACCAACGAGCTCGCCGACGATGCGACCGTGCGCGGCAAGCTCCTGGCGCTGCGCGAGCGGATCCTGAAGGGTGAGGACTTCGCCGGCCTCGCCCAGACCTCCTCCGAGGACCCGGGATCCGCGGCCGACGGGGGCGATCTCGGCTGGGCGGGCCCTGGCACCTTTGCGCCGGAGTTCGAGCAGGCGACCGCGGGACTCAAGGACAACGAGCTCAGCCAGCCCTTTCACACGCAGTTCGGCTGGCACCTGGTGCAGGTGCTCGGCCACCGCCGCTTCGACAACACCGACGAGCGCAAGCGCCGCCAGGCCATGGAAGCGATCCGCGCGAGCAAGGCGGACGAGGAGACGGAGCTCTGGCTGCGGCGCATGCGCGACGAGGCGTTCGTCGAATATAAGTCGTAGCATAGCCGCGGGTGATCGCGACACCACGCATCGCACTGACCTCGGGTGAGCCGGCGGGCATTGGCCCCGAGCTGTGTCTGGCCCTGGCTCTCGAGGAGCTGCCTTGCGAGCTGGTGTGCCTCGCCGATGAGTCGCTGCTCGCCGAGCGCGCCCGGCAGTTGCAGCTCCCGGTCGCGTTGCGCCCTTACGTGCAGGCAAGCGGCGCGGCGGCCGTGTCCCACAAGGCCGGCACCCTGCCCGTCGAGCATCGGCCCCTCGCGCGAGCGAGCGTGCCGGGACGCCCCGACACCGCCAACGTGCCCTACGTGCTCGCGCTCCTCGAGCGTGCGGTCGCGGGCGCGCTCGCCGGAGAGTTCGACGCGATCGTCACCGCTCCGGTGCACAAGCAGATCATCAACGACGCCGGGGTGCGCTTCAGCGGCCACACGGAATTTTTCGCCGAGCGCACCGCGAGCCCCCGGGTGCTGATGCTCCTCACCACGGGGGAGCTGCGCGTGGCGCTGGCGACCACCCACCTGCCGCTGCGCGCGGTGAGCGACGCCATCACCGTCGACTCCCTCCTGGAAGCGGGCGTGATCCTCGCGCGCGAGCTCAAACGCTCCTGGGCAATCCCCGAGCCGCGCATCGCCGTGTGCGGCCTCAACCCCCATGCCGGGGAAGGCGGCTACCTGGGCGACGAGGAGCTGCGCGTGATCACTCCGGCCATCGAGCGCATGCGCTCCGGCGGCATCCGCGCGAGCGGGCCATTCCCGGCCGACACCGTGTTCGTGCCGGACCTTCTCGCGCGCTTCGACGCGGTGCTCGCCATGTATCACGACCAGGGGCTGCCGGTCGTGAAGCACGCGGGCTTCGAGCGTGCGGTCAACGTGACGCTGGGACTCCCGATCGTGCGCACCTCGCCCGACCACGGCACCGCGCTCGATCTCGCCGGCAGCGGTCGCGCGGACTCTCGCAGTTTGAGCGCCGCGGTCCGACTCGCGAGCCGTCTCGCGGCGCAGCGGCGCTGATGCCGCGCCTGCCGCGCGCCGCGGCCGCCGCCGCCGTCGCTGCGGGCCGCCGGCCGCCGCGCCGCAAGCGCTTCGGCCAGCACTTCCTCCACGACCCCGCGGTGATCCTGCGCATCGCGCGCTCGCTCTCGCCCCGGGTCGGGGATCATCTGGTGGAGATCGGGCCCGGGCGCGGCGCGCTCACCGCGGCGCTGCTCGAATGCGGCGACTGCACGCTCGATGCCATCGAGATCGACCGTGATCTCTCGGCGCTGCTGCGTGATCGCTTCGAGCCGCCGCGCTCCGTGCTGCACACCGCGGATGCGCTCGAATTCGACTTCACCGCCCTCGCGCGCGAGCGCGGCGGGCGGCTGCGGATCGCGGGCAACCTCCCCTACAACATCTCGACGCCGCTCCTGTTCCGGCTGCTGCACCACGGTCCCGCGATCCAGGACCTCCACCTGATGTTGCAGCGCGAGGTGGTGGCGCGGCTCGCCGCGCAGCCCGGTGACGCCGACTACGGCCGCCTCGCCGTGATGCTCGCCCCCCGGGTCGAGATCGAGCGGCTGTTCGATGTGGGTCCCGGCGCCTTTCAGCCGCCCCCCAGGGTCTGGTCCGCGGTGGTACGCCTCACCATGCGGGCGGAACCGCCCTTCGCGGTGAGCCCGCACTATGGCGCGGTCGTGGCTGCCGCTTTCGCGCACCGCCGCAAGACGCTGCGCAACGCCCTCGCGGGCCTGCTCACCGGGGCCGAGATCGGCGCCTGCGCCGTCGATCCGGGCGTGCGCCCGGAGAGGCTCACGCCGCAGGCCTTCAATGCGCTGGCCCAGGCCCTCGACCGCACGCGCCGGTGAAGCTAGTCTTTCCGGCAGCGGCGTGCCGCAGGGGGATTCGTCATGGGCGTTTATCGTCGCATCCTGCTGGTCGTTGACCTGACGGAAGGCAGTCTCGCGATCGGACGCAAGGCGCAGGCGCTCGCCGCTGCCCTCGGCGCCGAAGTCGAGCTGTTGCACGTCGTGGAATTCGTGCCGGTCGAGCCGATGGGTGAAACCCTCATGCCCTCGGTACAGATCGAAGAAGAGCTGCTCGAGCGCGCGCGGCAGCGCCTCGCGGGACTCTGCGCCGAGCTCGGGCTGAGCGGCTCTCCGTGCTGGGTGGAGAGCGGCAATGTCAAATCCGAGATCGTGCGCGTGGCGCGGGACCGCCGTGCGGATCTCATCATTCTCGGCAGCCGCGAGCGGCATGGACTGTCGATTCTGGTAAATCTCACCGAGGATACGGTGCTCCACGCCGCGCCCTGCGACGTGCTCGCCATGCGGCCCGCGGCAGCTGAAAGCCGGTCAGTCCGGTAGAATGAGGTCCATGAGCCCCCCCGAGCACAAGATCCGGGTGGAGGTCGAGACCAGCTACCTGGACGAGCAGTCCGACCCGCGCGAGAGCCGCTACGTCTTTTCCTACACCATCACCATCCGCAACGAGGGGAAGGTCCCGGCGCGACTGCTGACGCGCCATTGGGTGATCACAGACGCCAACGGCAAGGTGGAGGAAGTGCGCGGCGACGGCGTGGTGGGCGAGCAACCGTACCTCAAGCCCGGACAGGGTTTCCGCTACTCGAGCGGCGCGGTGCTCGAGACCCCCGTTGGCTCGATGCAGGGCAGCTATCAGATGGTCGCCGACAACGGCGCGCAGTTTGACGCGACCATCCGGCCGTTCCGGCTCGCGATGCCCGGAATCCTGCAGTGACCCGCTATGCGGTGGGAGACATACAAGGCTGTGACGAGGAGCTGCAAACTCTCCTCGAGCGGCTGAAGTTCTCGGCCGATCGCGATCAAGTCTGGTTCGTCGGCGACCTCGTGAACCGCGGCCCCGACTCGCTCCCGGCGCTTCGCCGCGTGCGCTCACTCGGCGACAACGCAGTGGTGGTGCTCGGCAACCACGATCTGCATCTGCTCGCGGTCGCCCACGGCGCCCGCCGCCCCCGCCCGTCCGACACGCTCGAGGAGGTGCTCGCCGCCCCCGACCGGGACGTGCTCCTCGAGTGGCTCATCACACGTCCCTTGGCTCACGCCGAGGGCGCCGATCTCATGGTGCACGCCGGCCTCGTGCCGCAGTGGACCGTCGCGGGCACCCTGGCGCTCGCGCGCGAGGTCGGGGAGGCGCTGCGCCACGACCCGCGGGCGCTCTTCGAGCACATGTACGGCAACGAGCCCGACCGTTGGGACGAGCGGCTCGCCGGCGTGCAGAGGCTCCGCTTTGCGATCAACGTGCTGACGCGGCTGCGCGTGTGCACGGCGGACGGGCGGGTGGATTTGGGCGTCAAGGGCGAGCCGCCATCACCGCCCTCGCCTCTTCGGCCGTGGTTCGCGCATGCCGAGCGTGCGAGCCGCGAGGCGCGCGTGATCTTCGGGCACTGGTCGGCGCTCGGACTGGTGCGCGAGCACGGCGTCATCGGCCTCGACACGGGCTGCGTGTGGGGCGGCGCGCTCAGCGCCGTGGACCTCGACTCCGAGCGCGCGGTGATTTCCGTGCCGTGCACGGGCTATCAGCGGATTGGCGCTGACTGATTCGCCTGATCGCCGCTCGTGCGGGCGTCCCGCCCGAGGACGGCGTGGCTCTCGCCGTCGGCGCCGCTTCAGGGCACCGGAGGACTGTTCGGCCCCCAGCTGACCAGCATTTGCGGAGTCTTCGAGGTGTACATCCGGGGCGCGAGCTCGAGCTCGATCGGCTTGCCGGCCGCCGGCGTGATCGGGATGACCAGGCGCTGATCCGCGCGCACGCTCAGGAGGCCGACCGAGCCGGGCGTGACCCGGAACGCGAGCCGCACCGGCCAGGCAGAGCCGGCGGCAGGCTTGAGCGTGATGCTGCCCGAGCCGCTGGCAGCGGCCAGATCCACCACCAGCGCGTTGCGGTTCCAGTGCTGCGGGTATGCGCTCGCCGCGCCCGAGCCGCCCGACCCGACCGCGGCGCCCGCTCCCGCGCCCGCGCTGATGTCGAGCTCGTGCACCGGCGGCGCGGGCGGCGGTGGCGGGTGATGCCACGGCCAGTGCATGGAGGGCCAATGCATGGCCGGCAGGTGACTGCAGCCCCCCGCCGACAACAGCACCGCCACCGCGACCACGCGCGCCGCGGCGCCGCCGGCCGCGCCCCGAGCTCCCGACCCCGACCGCATCGCACCCTCCTCGCTCCAGCCTGGCTGCGCGTACCATAACGGAAAAGGCATGGAGGGCACATGGAATCCCTGCAGGCGTTCAATCTCGAGCAATGGATCGAGGCCAACCGCGCGCAGCTGCGGCCGCCGGTGGGCAACAAGCGCGTCTTCCGCGACGGCGACTTCATCATCATGGTGGTCGGCGGCCCGAATGCCCGCAAGGACTACCACGTCGACCCCGGGCAGGAGTTCTTCTACCAGCTCGAGGGCAACATGGTGCTCAAGACCATGCAGGACGGCCGCGCGGTCGATGTGCCGATCCGCGAGGGTGAGGTGCTCCTCATTCCGCCCAAAATGCCGCACTCGCCGCAACGGCCCGCTGACACCATCGGGCTCGTGATCGAGAGGGCCCGGCGCCCGGGCGAGCTCGATGGGTTCCAGTGGTACTGCGAGCGCTGCGGTCAGCGCCTGTACGAGGAGTTCTTCGCGCTCACCGACATCGAGAAGCAGTTCCCGCCGGTGTTCGACTGCTTCTTCTCGAGCCTGGACAAGCGCAGCTGCTCGCGCTGCGGCGCCGTCATGGAGCGCTCGTAAGGTGAACGCGCGCATCGAGCTCGGCGCGCGCGTGCTCGGCATCGACCTCTTGCACCCGGTGAGCGTGGCGGTGGCACTCGATTTCCGCGGCTCCCAGCCGCGTCACTTCGGTGCACCCCGGGCCAGCTCGCGCCCGTTCGAGACGCCGGGCTTCCTGGGCTCGGTGGAGCGCGGGGCGAGCTGCAACTGCGAGACCCTCACGCTCATCCCCCACTGCAACGGCACCCATACCGAGTGTGTCGGGCACCTGACCCGCGAGCCGCTCGACGCGCACCGGGTGATCCCGGCGGGATTCCTGCCCGCCGTCCTCTTATCGGTCGACGCCGAGCCCGCGCCGGCCGAAGGCGAGGACACCGAGCCGGCCCCCGAGCGCGGCGATCGGCTCATCACCGCCCGCGCGCTCGAGCGCGCCTGGCCTGCCGCCGCGCCGTTCGAGCCACAGGCGCTCCTCATCCGCACGCTTCCCAACACAGCCGGCAAGCTGACGCGCGACTACTCCATTGAGACGCCCCCGTACCTCACGCAGCAGGCGGCGCAGCTCCTCGTGCGGCGCGGCATCTGGCACCTCATCGTCGATGTGCCCTCGATCGATCGCGCCCACGACGAGGGCCGGCTCACGGCGCACCGCATCTTCTTCGGGTTGCCGCGCCGCTCGGTGGAGCTTGCCGCGGCCGCGCGCCCCGAGGCCACCGTCACCGAGCTCGCCTACATGGCTGACGAGCTCGCCGACGGCGCCTATCTTGTCGAGCTGCAGGCGCCGGCGCTCGGCGGGGATGCGGTCCCGAGCCGCCCGCTGCTCTACCGGATCTCGGAGCGCTCCTCGTGAGCGCCGACTCGACGCGCGAGGCTGCGCGGGCACGGGATGCCGCGGACCCGCTGCGCGGCTTCCGCGAGCGCTTCGCGCTGCCTCGCAATGAGCGCGGCGAGCCGCTCGTGTACCTGTGCGGTCACTCGCTCGGGCTCATGCCGCTCGCGGCGGCCAAGCTCGTCGAAGAGGAGCTCGAGGACTGGGCGCGCCTCGGCGTGATCGGACACGAGCACGCCCGCCGTCCGTGGGTGCCGTATCACGAGAATCTGAGCGCCGGCCTCGCAGCGCTCACCGGCGCGCACCTCTTGGAGGTGGTCGCGATGAACTCGCTCACCGTGAACCTGCACCTGATGCTCGCGAGCTTCTACCGCCCGGCGGGCCGGCGCACGCACATCCTGATGGAGTCGGGCGCGTTCTCCTCCGACCGCCACGCGGTCGCATCCCAGATCGCCTGGCGGGGCCTCGATCCCGAGGCGGCCCTGATCGAGCTCGCACCCGTTGCCGGCGAGGACACGCTGTCCGAGGAGGCGATCGACGAGTGCTTCGCGCGCCACGGGGAGGAGATCGCCCTGGTGCTGTGGCCGGGAGTGCAGTTTCGCACCGGTCAGGCGTTCGACCTCGGGCGTATCACGCGCGCGGCGCACCGCCACGGCTGCGTGGTGGGATTCGACCTCGCGCACTCCATCGGCAACACGCTGCTCGCGCTCCACGAGACGCAAGCCGACTTCGCCGTGTGGTGCAGTTACAAGTACCTGAACGGCGGCCCGGGTGCGATCGGCGGCTGCTTCGTGCACCAGCGTCACGCGGACGCGCAGCCGCGCACCGCGCACTCGGGCGGCCTGCCCGGCGCGCGACTCGCCGGCTGGTGGGGCCACGAGGAGCGCACGCGCTTCCTGATGGAGAGCGGGTTTCGCGCCGCTGGCGGCGCCGCCGCCTGGCAGATCAGCAACCCGCCGATCCTCGCGGCCGCCGCTCTGATCGCCTCGCTGGCGATATTCACGGAGGCGCGGATCGAGAGGCTGCGCGAGAAATCGGTGCAGCTGACCGGCTGGCTCGAGCAGTTGCTTCGCCCCCTCGCGGAGCAGGTCCACGTCATCACGCCGCGCGAGAGCGCCCGGCGCGGCTGTCAGCTGTCGCTGCGCATCACGGGCGGTGCAGCGCGCGGAGCGCGGGTGTTCGAGGCGCTCAGCGAGAGCGGCGTGGTGTGCGACTGGCGCTCGCCGGACATCATCCGCGTGGCGCCCGTGCCGCTCTACAACCGCTTCGAGGACGTCTGGCAGTTCGCTCGCACTCTGGGCGATGTGCTCCGGGGAGTGGCGTGAGCCGCGCGCGGCTGCCGCCCGTCAACATCGTCGGCGCGGGACTTGCCGGTGCGCTGCTGGCGCTGCTGCTGGCGCGGCGCGGCATCGCGGCGACGCTCCATGAGCGGCGGCCGGATCCGCGCCAGGCGGCGCCCGAGCGCGGACGCTCGATCAATCTCGCCCTGGCCGCACGCGGAATGCGCGCGCTCGAGCGCGCCGGGGTCATGGAGCGGGTGCGCCCGCTCCTCATCCCGATGCGCGGCCGCATGGTGCACGAGCCGACCGGTCAGACCGCGCTGCAGCCGTACGGGCAACGCGAGCACGAAGTCATCTGGTCGGTCGGCCGCGCCGACCTGAACCGCGTGCTCATCGAGGAGGCCGCGCGCCACGCGGGGGTCGAGGTGCGCTTCAGCCAACTCTGCCTCGGCGCGGACGCGCCGCGCGACCGGCTGCGCCTGCGCGATGAGGCGAGCGGCGCGGAGCGCGAGATCGCGCTCACGCCCACGATCGCCACCGACGGCGCGGGATCCGCGCTCCGTGGGAGCCTGGCGACCGCAGGGCTCCTGAGCGTGCGCGAGGATTGGCTCGACCACGACTACCGGGAGCTTTCCGTGCCGCCGGTCGCCGGCGCTCACACGCTCGAGCCCTATGCGCTGCACATCTGGCCGCGCGGCGGCTTCATGCTGATCGCGTTGCCCAACACCGACGGCAGCTTCACCGCGACGTTGTTCCTGGCGCGGCGCGGCGAGAAGAGCTTCGCCGCGCTGCGCACTCCGGAGGCGGTCGCGGGCTTCTTCAACCGCGAGTTCCCGGATGCGGTGCCGCTCATGCCGGACCTGCTCAGCCAGTTCGCGGGCCACCCCCAGGGCCAGCTCGGCACCGTGCACGCCACACCCTGGCAGATCGAGGGCCGCGTGCTGCTGCTCGGGGACGCCGCTCACGCCATCGTTCCCTTCCACGGCCAGGGCATGAATGCCGCGTTCGAGGACTGCGCCGTGCTCGATGAGCTCATCGAGCACGGCGCGGACTGGGAGGCGGTGTTCGGGGAGTTCGAGCGGCTGCGCCGTCCCAACACGGAGGCCATCGCGCAGATGGCGCTCGAGAACTACGGCGAGATGCGCGATGCGGTGCTGGATGCCGCATTCCTGCGCCGCAGGCAGATCGCCCTGGGACTCGAGCGGCGCTTCCCCGATCGCTTCATCCCGCGCTACTCGATGGTGATGTTCCACCCGGAGATTCCGTACGCCGAGGCGCTGCGCCGCGGCGCGGTGCAGGC
>Ga0209577_10000526_pt1 | contig 38928 bp, 30 predicted proteins | sample GraSoiAngelo_109_FD_185874 | JGI IMG/M metagenome (GOLD analysis project Ga0209577, IMG submission 185874) | Grasslands soil microbial communities from the Angelo Coastal Reserve, California, USA - 14_0903_12_20cm (SPAdes) (version 2) | ecosystem: Environmental > Terrestrial > Soil > Grasslands... | reverse complement strand
CTTTAACCTTACAAGTATGCTCCTTGCACGTGCGACTACCAGGCGACGCGAGCTCGCCGTTCGCGCCACCATCGGCGCAGGTAGAAGCCGACTTGTTCGGCAGTTGTTTACGGAGAGTGCGCTTTTGGCAATGGCCGCAGGGGCCGTCGGTCTTGCCATCATGTCCTCGACCCGGAACACGATTCTCGGTTTTCTTCCCCAAGGACACATCAATGTGGTTCTGGATCTCAGTCCTGACCTGCGAACTCTGTGGTTCACGGCGGGTCTGACCGTCCTCGCGGGCGTGGTCATCGGTCTCGTTCACGCCCTTCAGTCAACGGGAAACGACCTGACGCTAGGACTCAAAAGTGATTCTGCCGCCTCGATCGGCGATGTTAGGGGAGCTATCTTTCGCCAAGCCTTAACGATCGGTCAAGTCGCCCTGTCGCTGTTGCTTCTGACGATAGCTGGGCTCTTCGAGCGGTCCCTGGCGAACCTTCGGGCCGCCGATCCATTTCCTCAGCCGAATCGCGTACTGCTATTCCGAATGAAGCCGCAGAAAGAGTTGTACGATGATCAGCGGATTCGAATCCTCTCCGCTGAGGTGGTCCGTCGCATGTCGACGCTTCCCGGAGTTAAGTTCGCAGCTCTTGCAGAAGAGGGGCCGTACGGTAGCCGTGGCGCCATGCACGCCACCGTCCATGCGTCCGACGGACGAACTGTCGATGCCGATATGGACATCGTCAGCCCAGGCCTTTTCGTCACCCTTGGAATCCCATTGCTCAATGGGCGCGACTTCTCCGTACGGGACGACGAAGGCTCAAAGCCGGTCGTGGTTGTCGACGAACTTTTGGCCCGGCGGCTTTTTGGGAGCGGCGACCCCGTTGGCAAGATGGTTGAGGCGCCTCTACACGGGAACGATGTCGCATTTGAAATCATTGGAGTAGTCCGCGCCTCCCGCTATTACGACCTGCATCAAACCCCGCCCGCTATGTTTTTCTATAACCTTCAACAAGCGGGGCCGTATATGCCGACGCTTCACGTGCGAGTGGGTTCCGCAAATCCCGAAATTGTGGTTTCAGAGGTTCGCCGGGAGCTCGATGTTATCGATAGAGATGTGCCCATATTTGATATTAGGACTCTGCGAGACCGCGCGCTCGACACGGTCGCGCAGCAGCGGCTGGTGAGCGATCTGGCGGCTGCATTTGGAGCCTTGGCCCTAACTCTGGTAGCGGTTGGCCTTTACGGCCTCATGGCTTTCTCAGTTGCGCAGCGTACGCGTGAAATCGGTATCCGCGTGGCTCTTGGCGCAGAGCGCAAGCAGATCCTGAGTCTCGTCGCTTGGCAGGGAATGAGGATTGTATTCATTGGCGTCGCACTCGGTCTGCCTGCCTCATTGCTCTTGACTCACCTGATGGCAGGCATGCTCTATAACGTTCACCCGGACGACCCGCTTTCATTCGCGACCGTGACGTTCGTTCTCGGTATGGTAACTCTGCTCGCATGCTACATCCCGGCGCGGCGTGCAACGTGTGTCGATCCGCAGGTGGCCTTGCGTTACGAGTAGTAAGCGCGAGGATTTTCGAGGCGTCGTAAACGGTCATGTCCATGCTGCGAAATATAGCGAGCGGACTCCGATCGCTGTTCCGAAAGGAACGCGTCGAAGGGGACTTGGACGAAGAGCTGCGCGGCTTCCTGGAGATGGCAGCCGAGGAAAAGATCAAGCAGGGGATGAGCCGCGAGGATGCGCTTCGCGCTGTGCGTTTAGAGCGTGGGAGTCGCGGAGTTTCGAAGGAACTCGTCCGCTCTGCCGGCTGGGAATTTCTCGTTGAAAGCCTACTTGGGGACACGCGCCATGCGCTCCGACGCCTGCGGCGGGCGCCAGCATTCACTATCGCGACGGTGCTGACGCTGGCGCTCGGCATCGGCGCGACTACTTCGATTTTTACCCTGGTACATGCCGTTTTGCTGAAGTCGCTCCCGGTAGCCAATCCCGACGAATTATACCGTCTGGGGAAAGAATCGCGTTGCTGCTACCAGGGCGGGTACAGTCAAGAAAAGGAGTTCTCCCTTGTCTCCTACGATTTGTACAAATACCTCCGTGACAATACCAAGGGTTTTGCGGAGTTAGCGGCCTTCCCGGCGTTTGAGCCGCTGTTCGGTGTCCGGCGCGCGGGCAATTCGGAGGCAGCGCAAAGCTATCCAGGCGAGTTCGTTTCGGGGAATTACTTCACCATGTTCGGCATAAGAGCGCATGTGGGACGCGTGCTTACGCCTGCCGACGATCAAGTCGGCGCTCCCGCAGTCGCGGTGATGAACTATCGCTTATGGACGGAAAAATACGGATCAGATCCGTCCGTGATCGGCAGTGTCTTAAATCTCAATGACAAGCCATTTACAGTAGTGGGAATCACTCCGCCAGCTTTCTTTGGCGACTCTCTTCGAAACACTCCGCCCGATTTCTTCCTACCGCTGAACACCGAACCGTTTGTCCAGACTGATGCCGATCTAAACAAGGTCGATACTCACTGGCTAGAGTTGATCGGACGCATCCAGCCGGGCGCAACGCGCGCATCTATAGAGGCTGAAATGCGCGTGGAACTCAAGCAGTGGCTGCGCTCGCACTGGGGTGAGATGAGCGCCAACGATCGCGCGAAGTTCCCAAATCAAACGTTGTACCTGAGCTCTGGCGGCGGCGGAATCACGAGCATGCGCGAGCAATACGAGCACTGGCTTCTGATTCTGATGACGGTTTCAGGATTTGTGCTGCTGATCGTCTGCGCCAATGTGGCCAACCTGATGCTGGTTCGCGGCATGGAGCGCCGGCGGCAAATATCGCTGAGCATGGCGCTGGGTGCCCAGACTTCGCGAGTTGTGAGGCAGCCCCTCATCGAAAGTATTTTGCTGTCGCTCTTTGGCGGCGCAACAGGTCTGGTGGTCGCATTTGCGGGCACACGCCTAATCCTTCATTTCGCATTCCCCTCCTTTTCTGGTTTCGCCAGCGTACCCATCAGCGCCTCGCCCTCCCTGCCAGTCCTGCTGTTCGCATTTGTCACCTCGCTGTTGACCGGAGTTGCCTTCGGCATCGCTCCCGCATGGATGGCCACACGAGTCGATCCGATTGAGGCGCTTCGCGTTGCGAGCCGTTCCAGCGATCGCAGCGGCTCCTTCCCAAGAAAGACACTCGTAGTATTGCAGGCCGCGCTCTCACTTGTCTTGCTATCAGCATCAGGACTGCTTACGAGCGCTTTGCAGAAATTGGAGAACCAAGATTTCGGATTTGACCAGGACCGGCGCATCGTGGCGAACATCAATCCACGGCTTGCCGGATACCGGACCAACCAACTCTCGTCACTCTATCGGCGCATTCACGATTCGATAGCAAGCATTCCGGGCGTATCTTCCGTCGCTCTTTGCCAATACTCACCACTGAGCGGAGGTGCTTGGGGCAGCGGCGTTTGGGTGGATGGACATCACCCTCCCGGGCCTATGGATGACAACTCCGCTTCGTGGGATCGAGTTACAGCGGGGTACTTTGATGTCATCGCAACCCCTATCATCAAAGGGCGCGGCCTCTCGGAACAGGATACCGCCACTTCGCGAAACGTAGCAGTCATCAATGAGGCGTTTGCGCGGAAGTTTTTCAATAACGAAGACCCGATTGGCAAGCACTTCGGCCGGAAGCCGGGAGCAAGCCGTGAATTCGAAGTTGTGGGTATGGCTAAGGATGCGCGCTATGTGACATTCAATCTCGGCCAGCCCAGCGGTCCGTTCTTCTTTTTGCCTGAAGCGCAGGCCGAATACTCGCAGGGCAATCTGGGCTCACTTTTCCTCCATGACATTGTCATTTTGACGAGGCCGCGAGCTAGCCTGTCCATCGCGCAGGTGCGCCAAGCCATGGCTTCGGTGGATCCCAATTTGCCGATCATTTCGATTCGGACTCTGAGAGAGCAAGTAGCTACTCAGTTCATCCAGCAGCGACTCATCGCACGCCTCACTTCATTCTTCGGAGTGCTTTCCCTAGTTTTGGCTTCGATTGGGCTGTATGGAGTTACTGCCTATAATGCTGGACGCCGGATCAACGAGGTAGGCGTGCGTATCGCTTTGGGGGCGAAGCGACGAAGCGTGGTCGCACTCATTTTGCGAGGGGCCTTCGCCCTGATCGCCTGCGGGCTCATGTTGGGTCTAGCGCTGGCTTTTGCCGCGGGGCCAGTCTTGAAAGGCCAGCTTTACGGATTCAACCCCTACGATCCGATGGTCATTGCAATCGCAGCCGTCGTTCTCGCGCTATCCGCCCTGATCGCCACACTGATTCCAGCCTTGCGGGCGTCTTCCATCTCCCCAGCCAAAGCGCTGCGCAGCGAGTAGCGCAAATCTCGCCAGCACGTCTCACAGAAAGGATCCCCAGCCGGCAGAGCGGACGACTTCCTTGGTAACTTCGAGACTTCCCCTCTCCAAGCGGACAGCGCGAAGAGCGTCTTTGCGGGTCATCCCCTGCTTCATCTTTTCTTCGGCTGCCATCTCCAGGAAGCCGTTTAATTCTTCGTCCAACTCGTGGCTGACCCGTTCCTTTCGGAACAGTGATCGCAATCCGTCCAATAGGCTTCGCAACAGTGACATGGGCCCTCATTCGTAACGCAAGGCCACGATGGGATCAACGCGCGTGGCGCGACGTGCCGGGATAAAGGATGCCAGCAGGGCAACCCCGCACAGCAGGACCGCGACTAACCCGAATGTGAATGCGTCCGTGGGCTTCACGCCGTAAAGGAACCCTGCAAGAAGCCGAGTGAGGCCGACCGCGGCAACGATTCCGAGACCAAGCCCGGTGAATGTCATTCGCAGTCCGTTCGTCACAACTAAACGCAGGACCTCACTACGGTTTGCGCCCAAAGCCAGTCGGATACCGATTTCGTGCGTTCGCTGCGCGACAAGATAGGACAGCACGCCATAGAGCCCGACTGCTCCCAATGCAAGGGCCAGCGCGGCAAAGAGAGTAAGGAGTAGCATGTTAAATCGCTGTTGTGCGATGGATGCGCTCAAAACATCCTCCATCGTTCGGAAATTATCCGCCGCCTCCTGCGTGGCGACAGATAACAGTTCTCGCTGCACGGCCCTTGCGAGTGTACGCGGGTCGCCGGTGGTTCGTACGACCCAGACCAACGGTATTCCCTGATTGATTGCCGCCGTCAGGCCGTCCTGTACTTGAGCTGCAGGGACGAAGAATGTCGGGGGTCCCTGCCGAACCAGACCATATTCCTTGGTATTGCCTACGATGCCCACGATCTCGCGTGGACGATCAGCCAGGCCCAAAGCCTCGGCACCTGCTCCGATGATAATGTGCTGCCCGAGCGGGTCCTGAGCTGGAAAAAATCGTTCGGCGAACGCCTGGTTGATAAGCACCACGGGCGCTCCGGAGGCATTATCTCGGTCTGTGAGGCCCCGTCCTCTCAACACCGGGATACGCATGACCTGCAAGTAGTGCGGAGTGATGGCGCGCCACTCTGTGCTTCCACTGGGGTCACCACCGGAGGGATTTTCCTCAATCGCAAAATTCATTTCTACGCCCTGCTCAAAGGGCAAATTCGAGACCGCCGCGGCTGTCTCGATTCCCGCTAAAGATTCCAGACGGGGCAAAGCTTTGTCTTCCAGCAGGGCAACCGCTGCGGTCTTGTTGTATTGTTGATTGTCCAAAGTCATTTGCGCCGTGAGCACATGGCTGGCGTCAAAGCCAGGGCTCTCGTGCTGCAGCCGCCAGAACGTCTGAATCAGGAGTCCGGCTCCCACAAGCAAAACGGCAGAGAGGCTGACCTCGCCGACAACTAGGAGCCGCTGCAGTCGCGTCACTCCCCGACTGGCGCTGGTGCGGCCGGTGCTTTCGTACAAAGCGTTTCGAAGTTCAGTCTTGGTCCCCTGTATAGCTGGCGCCAGACCGAAGAGAATCCCAGTAACCAGAGCGGCTATGAAGATGAATAGCCAAACATGCCAATCTATCCGGACCTCTCCAAACCGTGGCAAGCCTTGGGGAGCCAGTTTCAAGAGTAAGGGCAAGCCACCGGTGGCCGCAGCCAAGCCCAATCCGCCTCCTGTGAAGGTTAGGAGCGCGCTTTCTATCAAAAGCTGGCGAGTCAAACGCAAACGGTCTGCGCCCAAAGCCAGTCGGACGGCCATTTCTTTGCGCCTGACAGTGGAACGGCTGAGCAGAAGATTCGCGAGATTTGCGCAAGCGATTAGCAGCACAAAGCCCACGACGACTTGAAGAAGCACTAGCGCGGGGCGGACATCTCCGACGATTGCATCCTGATAGCTTTTTATGATTACGGATTCGCGCGGGCCCAGCAGGTCGGGATGTTCGTGGCGGAGTTGTTCTTCGACTGCGTGAAGGTCTTGGTTAGCTTGCGTGTAGCTTACTCGGGTCCGAAGCCGCCCGAGAACGCCATATATGTTGGTTTGGTCTTTAGGATTCGGTTGAGCCCGGAGAGGCGTCCAGAGGTCAGCCGCCGGAACGAAAGTGAATCCCGCAGGAGCCACCCCGACCACGGTCCACAATTGACCGCCAAGTCTTATGCCGCGGCCGATAGTTCCGCTATCTCCCGCAAAGCGCGTTTGCCAAAGCGGATAGCTGAGCACAACAGCGTTCGGCCCACCGGGGCGATCTTCATCCTGCGTAAAACCGCGGCCGAGTACCGGCTGCACCCCGAGAGTACGGAAGAAATCCGCGCTGACACGGAGAGAACGAAGGCGCTCCGGGTTCCCCGTACCCCTGAGATTGACGCCCGAAGAACTAGAGGAGTACCCAGTCATTGATTCGAAAACCCGCGAATGCTCGCGCCAGAAAAAAAACTTCGTGAAACTCGTAGCAGGAATAGTGATCTCCGGAAAGCGCCTCTCAAGGAGCACCAAGCGCTGAGAATCTGGATACGGCAAAGGGCGCAACAGCACAGCGTTTACTACAGTGAAGATCGCGCAGTTGATGCCAAGACCGAGAGTGAGTGTGAGAAGAGCGATTAGGGTAAAGCCGGGACTTTTGCGGAGTACACGCAGCCCGTAGTGCAAATCTCGCCAGCACGTCTCCAAAACGGATTCCCAGCCGGTAGAGCGGACCTCTTCCTTCGTGACTTCGACGCTGCCGCGCTCCAGGCGTACCGCGCGAAGCGCATCCTTGCGGCTCATCCCCTGCTTGATCTTTTCCTCGGCCGCCATCTCGAGGAAGCCGTTTAATTCTTCGTCCAGATCCTGGCTGACCTGCCCCTTTCGGAAAAGCGATCGCAGTCCGTCTGATAGGCTTCGCAACAGTGACATGGGCCCTCACTCGTAACGCAAGGTCACGATGGGATCGACGCGTGTCGCGCGGTGCGCAGGGATGTAGCTCGCCGCTAGTGCAACAGCGGCCAAGGCGGCAATCACTACAACATACGTAAGCGGGTCGGTGGTTTTTACGTCGAAGAGCATGCTCTGCAGCAGGCGCGTCACCGCTGCGGCGGAGAGCAATCCAACAACAATGCCCGAGCCCGTCAAGCCTAAGGCTTGCCGCAGGATCAGCCGCAGAATAGCGCTGCGACTCGCGCCCAAGGCCATGCGTAAGCCGATCTCATTGGAGCGCTGCCCGACTACATACGACATCACACCGTACACGCCTGCCATCGCCAGGGCCACCGCCAAGGCCGCGAAGACTCCGAGCAGAAGGGTGCGAAACCGTGGAGCCGCAACATTCTCGCTCACGGATGCTTCCATAGTCGTGAATTTCACCGGAACGTCGGAGGAAAGCGATTGCGCCTTTTGTCGAATGGTTTCAGAGAGAGCGCTTGGCTCAAGCGCTGTGCGCAATAAGATGCTCAAATACGTCGAGGGCCCTGGATGTTGCTGGTAAGCGGCAAAAATCTCAGGCCGTGGCAACGAGGCAGGCCCCGCCTGCCGGACATCACCAACCACGCCGACAATCTTCATTGGGTCTGTCGTGTCCATGCCCCAGTGGATCAAGTGACCAATAGGGTCCTGTCCCGGAAAGTCATCAGCAGCCAACTTCTGATTGATAATCGCGGAAAAAGGTGCGTCCAACGTGTCGCGGTCATCGAAGTCGCGCCCCTCGATCAGAGGGATTCCCAAAGTTGCGAACGAGCCCGGCGCGACGATCGAATAAACGGCGTGTGGCGGATTCACGAGCTCCGTTTGTTGGTCGATCCAGTAGCTCCCAGCCGATGCGACGTGCCCTGGAAGCGTCCGGATGGCGCCGGAATTCAATACACCCGGAGTAGCCACAATTTCGTGCAGCAGCTCTTTGTAGAATGCTGTCGCACGTTTCTGGCTTTCCAGGTCGGATGCTGGAAAGTTAGTCTCCATCACCAACACGCGTTCGGGGCGGAATCCCAAAGAAACGTTTTGCAGCGCGACAAAACTCTTCAGCAGCAAGCCCGCGGTAATTAGCAAGATCATCGAAAGTGCGATTTCGGCTACCACCAGCGCTCCACGAAAGCGGTTAGCGATGCCCGCGCCACCTGCGCGGGTCGTTGCTTGCTTCAGCGACCTATTCAAATCCACGTGCAAAACCTGCAAAGCGGGCGCCAAGCCAAACAGTAAGCTGGCGAGCACGGAAACAACGAAAGTAAATGCAAGAACGTGCGCATCCACCGACGTTTCCGAAAGCCGTGGCACATCAGTGGGAGCTAGTGTGACTACCGCGCGCTCGCCCCACAATGCCAGCAACACCCCGAGCACCCCTGAGAGCAGGGCCAGGACGAGGCTCTCAGTGACGAGCTGGCGCACGATGCGGCCGCGACCCGCACCGAGAGCCACGCGAACGGCTATTTCTCTGCTGCGTCCCACTGCCTTGGCCAGCAGCATGCTCGCGAGATTGGCGCACGCGATCAGCAGCACAACGCCCACGGCCGCGAGCATCACCCAGAGCGTCAAGCGGAAGTCGCTCACCATGTCGTCTCGCAGGCGCGCAACGGCAACGTTCTCCCCTGTGTTGCTGTCTGGATATTTTTCTTCCAGGCGCGAGCCGATTGCAGTCATTTGCGCTTGTGCTTGGTCGAGAGTGGCGCCGTGCTTCAGCCTCCCAACCACGAGGGAGTTGTGTCCGGACCGGAATTCGTTATCGCGGAAGATCGTGTTTGCAGGAAACCAAATGTTCGTTTTGCTCGGGAAATTGAAGCCGGGAGGCAGCACGCCGACAACATCCAAGGTCCGGCTAAGCATACGGATTTTTTGCCCCAACGCTTTGTCCGCGTTGCCATAGTGATTTACCGCAAACGCGCTGCTAATCATGACTGCGCCGTCGCTGCCTGGTTTTGTCTCGTCAGCGCTGAATTCGCGGCCAACGGCGGGTTGAACGCGGAACACTCGAAAAAATTCTCTCGAGACCATGGCGACGTGGGCGTATTCGGCCACGGAGCCGACGGTTGCTGCGGTATCGTCATTTTCGTAGTAGGCCATGGCGTCGAATGCAGTGCTCTGGTCGTGCCAGTCGCGAAAATCTGGCGCTGAAACCGGACCGAGCCCTCCGCTCTCTTTCCACAAGCTTGCTAAGGTCACGATGCGATCCGGGTCGTTGAAGGAAAGGGGCCTCAGCAGCACGGCATTCACGACGCTGAACATGGCCGCGTTCGCGCCGATGCCCAAGGCCATCACCAACACAGCCACTGAAGTGAATCCGAGATTCTTCCTGAGCATGCGGCCTGCGAAGCGCAAATCCTGCCAGCATGTCTCTACAAAAGATTCCCAGCCACCAGATCGGACGACTTCCTTCGTAACTTCGAGGCTCCCGCGCTCCAGGCGCACGGCACGAAGCGCATCCTTGCGGCTGATGCCCTGATTCATCTTTTCCTCGACGGCCATTTCCAGGTAGGCGCGCACCTCCTCATCCAATTCCCGCTCGACCTGCTCCTTTCGGAACAGCGATCGAAGCCCGCTCGCTATGCTTCGCAGCGACACGATGCTTTTACGACGCCTCCAAGATTCTGGCGATCGCCGCCACTTGCCTGCCCCATTCTCGCGTTTCGCAGTTGAGTCTCTTTCGTCCCTCGTCTGTTAGGGCGTAATATAATACTTTGCGCGCCTGTTGTTCTCGGTTGGTTTCCATTCACCCTTGATTAGCCCATTCCGCTGTAATCGCTGAATCGCAACAAATAACGAGCCCGCTTTAAGGCGGAAACGCCCTTGCTCATCTGTTCGATGCGGACGGAAATTCCGTACCCATGCATGGGTTCCAGCGCGAGCTTCTTCAGAATTAGCATGTCTAGGGTGCCCTGCATGAGATCGCTCGGTTTCTCTGGCATAAAAGGCTGTTCCCCCTGACAATCAAGAGGAGCATACACTTCTCATTCTGATTGTCAAGAGGAGAGCTAGGCGAAGCATCGGCAGCATCTGGACGACGCGATGAACGCAGATTTCCACTTTCTCCAGAACCAGCGATGCAATCGCGCCGCAGAGTTAGCCCTGGAAACCGGGCTTTGTTGTTGTCCAGTGCGTTCGACTACCGTAGAATCCCTCTGTGACAGCAGCGCTTAAACCGAAGCTGTTCCTTCTGCTCCTTCTATTCTTGCCCATAAGAGCCTTCTCCGTTTCGCCGAAGGGCGAAGTTGTTTCATTCCCCAGCGGAGAACTCACCCTCAAGGGTGTGGTGTACAGGCCAGAAGGCAAAGGACCATTCCCCGCAGTTCTCTACAATCATGGGAGCGCTCCCGGCATGCTTCCGAAAGATGCATTCGAGGCGCTCGGTCCGGTTTTCGCCAAGCGCGGCTGGGTGTTGTTCGGGCCGTATCGTCGGGGCCAAGGACTGAGTGCTTCGGCGGGTACCTATATCGGGGACGAAATCGCCTCCGCGACGAAATCAGGCGGAATCAGTGCCGGCGCAGCAACCATGGTCAGACTCCTATCGACCGACCACCTCAATGATCAGTTGGCCGCGTTTGCGTGGCTTCGCTCGCAAAATTTTGTTAATTCGGACCGCGTCGCCGTTGCGGGCAACTCTTTCGGCGGCATCGAGACTGTGCTCGGTGCTGAACGAGCGTCGTACTGCGCCGCAATCGATTCTGCGGGTGGTGCTCAGAGTTGGGCAAGAGCGCCTGAGCTCCAAACGTTGATGATCCGCGCTGTTCGCAATTCCCGGGCTCCGATCTTCTTCTTTCAGGCCGAGAACGATTATGATCTTTCGCCAAGCCGGGTGCTCTCAGCTGCCATGCAGGATGCCGGCAAAGAATTCAAGATCAAGGTCTATCCGCCTTTCGGTAACTCGGTCGTCGACGGACACACGTTTGGCTACTTTGGAAGCGCCATTTGGGGCGATGACGTCTTCCGCTTCCTCGACGAACATTGCCGCAAGTAACGTCAAGTTGCGTTGTTCTTACCGGCCGCCAGCTCCGACCTGTCATCCCGCTAAAAGCCGCCCGTAGATGTCTTGCTCTTGCGACTACTCCCGGTCGATTTTGCGATTCCCGGAATCCGCATAAACATTGGGGATTCCGAAACCGCTGTTGATAACAAGAGGAATACCAGCACTCGCCGGCCCCTCACCTCCCACTCACCAACGGCGGCCGAAGAAAACTACGCCGAGCTGCTGACGGTTCTGATTGAGCCTTACGAAGAGGAACCCTTTCCCATCCGCGCAATCTCACCCGTGGAAGTGCTGGCGGAATTGATGGCGAGCAACGGCGCGAGGTCCTTCTGCTTGAGATTGTTCGCCGGAGAGCATCGTCTCCGAAGTTTTGCATGGCAAGAGGGAGCTGAACAAGCAGCACATCGAAAACTCGGCCAGCGGTTTAAAGTGTCGCCGGCCTTTTTTTAGGAGACTCTCTCACCTCCTTCAATCGGGACCACAACCTCAGATTCCGCACCTCGGTAGATGCCAAACGCCAGAGCCATTATGGATTATCACGAACCTGACGAGGCACTTTCCTCTTGCTGCCCGGCATTTCATCGCCTGTGCGCGGCGGTCTTCCGCCGCGCCGTTTCATGAGCTTGTCAAAGGCCTTGAAATCCGCGCGCGCTTTGCGGTCAGCGAAAAACTCCGCCGTTTGCAAAGCCGAAAGCTTTTCAGCCACAGCTGTGGCGACGAACTGGTTTATGCTTGTCCTATCTTCCTTGCTCTGTCGCTCCACCGCCCTCTTTAGCGAACGTGGCAACCGCAGAGGGTATGTCATGGTGTCCGTCATGGTCTCATCCTCCCTATCGCTTCGCGCGGGATCATCACTTCGATCCCGAACCGCGCCGGCACGGTCCCAAAGTCCCGCACGTTGAATGTAACCAACGCGTCTGCTCGCCCGTTGACCGCCGTTTCCAGCACCATCTCATCGCCAGGATCTCGCAATTGCGGCCTCCACAGAAAGTGTGTTTTCACCGGCTCCGCCATCGCCACCACCGCATCCAGGAATAATTCTACTTCTCGCTCACTCAACCCTGCCGCCAGCTGGTGCTCAGCTTCTGAGCAAACTGCTTCATACTCCATAGCCAGCGGGACGCTGACCAACAGCGTTTTCCTGCCCTGCCGAGCCGTGCGTAGAATAGCCGCCGAGGCCCCGCCCGGGCTGCGCATTGCTGCCACGATCACATCGGTATCTGCGACCACTCTCACATCGTATATGATATCACATCATATACGATGCTATTGACTGATCACATCAATCGGACACGGCGCGCGCGGCTTCTCTGGCCGCCGTGCAAGAACGTCCGCGCAGCTATCTCATCAACGAGGCGATCGCAAACTACATCCAGCTGCACGCATACCAGGACGCGTTGGTTCGCAGGAGACTGGAAGAGATGCGGAAAGGCCGCGTCGTAAGCCATGAGCAGCAGGTCGTAAAGGCGCTCAAGAGGAGGGGACGCACTCGCCAGTGATCAAATGGACCGAGCAAGCGACCCAGCAACTGGATCAGGCTCACGATTACATCGCCCTCTCCAATAGCAAGGAAGTTGCCGTGCGGATCACAATGCAGATTGTCACTGGCGTTCAATAGCTTGCCGCCTTCCCCATGTCGGGCAGAGCTGGCCGGGTTCCCGGGACTCATGAATTGGTCCTTTTCGAATACGCCCTTCATCGCTGCGTATGCCATCGAGAAAGCCGACATCGTGGTCCTCGCCGTCTACCACGGCACGCGACACTGGCCGGAGAGCTTCTGAGCTGGGAAACTGGCACGACTCCGGCCCGTCCGTGCTAAAAACCTCGTTCGTACCCGATTGACGACAGCGACGCTTCTCCGATAGCCAGAATTCGCGGGATTCGGCGCCCCAACTGTCGGCGCGAAAACCACCGCGAATCTCTTTCCGTGCGACTACTCTTGCTACTACTCTCGGTCGATTTGGTCGCTTTCGGAACCCGCTTAATCACTGCTGATCCTTGCAAATGGAAACAGCGTGTTGGAAACAAGAGACATACCAGCCGTCACCAACCCTCACCTCCCACCAATTTAGGAGTTCAATCCCTCCACGTCCGTTGCATCTTTGAAAACGAAGGGCAGAAGGGCTCAGCCCAACATTACCCGCCGCGAGTTCTATTTGCACCTGCTCTTGCTGCTACTCCCGTTCCCATTGACACGCGCGCTCGCAACAGGTTTGTTGCTTCCTGCTGACCTCCAGCCTTAATCGGGTGCTGGCCGCAAGCGCTCCCATGGCCATGCATCGTTAACGGTTCTCCACAGCAATTCACAGTGCGCGATGGGTCCGATATTGTCATCGGTCACGAGATTGGTTAACTTAGTCGCTTCGAGAAAGGAAATGAGGGAAGCTCCAGAGTGGGCGTGAAACTCAACAGAGAAACCAAACTGCCCCATCCGCCCGTTCGCGGTACGGGGGCAAGCGTACCGGTTCCGCAGGAGGAAGAGGTGCGCGGCCTCCTCGCCAAAGGCAAAGCGAAACCTGCCGTGGAGCTGGCAAAAGAGATTCATAAGCGCTGCGGTTGCCCGGAATCGGAAGCCTTGCTGGTGGATGCCTATGCGGCGCGCATTCGGTCCCTATGGAAAACCGGCCTGAAGGAAGAAGCCAAAGCGTTGTTCGAACTGGTGCACGAGCGCTACTCCTCGGCGACGGCAAGGCTTAGAGAGGTCGGCGTTCTTGTCCGCGCTAGCGACGGAAACCTTGAGGAATTGCTGAGACCCCTTAACGACCCGGCTCTTCCCCAGGAAATACGAAGGGCGATCGAAAACGCTGTCAGGTGTCAGGTGTGCGATCTCTCGGCCCTAGCCCAGTGTGCGGCGCTCACAGCTGACCACCCCCTTCGTACGGCTGCTGCCGCGCTCGTAAAAGCATTTGCCGCGGTCACGGTTGGCCCCGTCAAAGAGGCCGCCCTGGTTCTGCCGGAAGTCTCTCACCGCGGCCCCTTGGCTGCGTGGAAAATCCTCGTACGTGCCATTGCCTATTTCTACCGGCAAGACGATGCGGCCTGCGAACGGTGCCTCAAGATCATCGATCCCGATTCCGCTCCCGCACGGCTCATTCCGGCCCTTCGGACCATGCTTCGCTCGAGAACCGACGAGCGCCTGACGTTTGCTGCGGACTCGCTGGTCGCCCAGGTTTGCGGAAACAAATTGTCCCTGCGGAGGGCCCTAGAAGCGCTAGAGTCCGCGTTTGAAACAAGGGTCCAAGGCAAGATCCTGCCGGAAATCCAGCGCGCGATGACTGCTTGTGACGTTGCATATCCCGAGCTGGTGGAACGCTTGCGGCAGCATATCCATGTGCGCGCTTTGCAGCTTGACCTGCCCATACGAAAAGTCCGGGCCGCACTCGGCGGTGCGTCGACCAAGAACGCTTACTTCTGGCGCCTCTATGCCCGGTCGGTCGAGAGTTCCCGCGGACCAATCGGACCGGTCACATGCGCCCTATGGGAGCAATTTCGCCGACACGCGGTCGCTGAGGGTTGGTTTGAGGAAAATGGCCCCGAAGCAGCGGCGCTCTACCTGCATATGGCCGAGCTGTTGCTAGAGGTCTCCGTGGACAGCTTGGAAACGCTGCAGAGCGATTTCGCAGAGCAATTCTCCGGGTTCCATACCTTCTATGAGGATCAGCCGCCGGCCATTCGCGCGGTGGAGGCGAAGTACAAAAAGCGTGATCTTTATTTTCTCTCACCAAGCCATCTTTTCGAGCGGGCCTGCAGCATCGACCCTCATCGGGAAGCGTTCGAGCAATGGTTGAACTGGGCAAGGCAGGAGTCCGATTGGAGGGTTGCCGACTACGTGGCCGAGTGTTGGCACCGAGCCATCCCGAATCACAGCGAGCCCCTGCTGTACCTGATGGAGTCGGCGGAAAAGCGAGGGGCGCTCAACAAGGCTACCGCTTTTCTGGAGGAGGCGCAGAAGCTGGATGCGGTAAACCCCGAGGTTCGCCGAGCTGCGCTTCGCCTGTTGATCGCCCAAACCGGCCGTCACCTCCGGCAGCGCAAGCCTCACCTGGTTGAACAGGACCTGGCAGCTCTCGAAGCGCTGCCACAAGCCCAAGTAACTGATCGCCCTGCCTTTCTGCTCGCCCTGCGCTGGACCTGCGAGGTTATCCGCAGCGACGCTGAAATGGGTTCCAGCTTTTTGAGCCAGATCGGTCACTTGCTAGGGAGTCCCGCTGCGGCGATCCTTGCGTGCCAAAACGCAGGCGCCCTCGCCGGACTGACCCAGGAGGATTTCGATCGGCATCTTCCGCAAAAAGTCTCCCTAGATCCTGCCGATTCGCTGGTCTCGGCGACCGCGCGTGTTTGCATTCTCGGCGACGATGTGGGCGCGACCTTCACCATCCCAACGGCGTGGCACGGCCGGCTTTTGCAAGAGTTGACAAACGCACACGGCGGTCTGGAAGGCCGGCAATTAGAAACGCTAGGAAGGGCGGCGCTGCGCACCAACCAAAAGGAACTCGCCTACGCGGCTTCGATCGCGGGCCTCGAAATGGGAGGCGACGCTGAAGCGCGGTTCCTGCTGCTGCGCGCGCGAGCCCTGCCGGAATGGGAGTTCGAGCGCCGCGACGACTGTATCACCGCTGCTGTCGAGCTCGGGCGGCGCCGGCGAGACACTTCGGTCATCAACGAGGCGGTGGAGCTGCGACGGGGCCGCCCTGGCGCCAAGACAAACTTCTTTGACTGGCTCGATTCCGAAGATTGGCATGACTTCTCCATGACCACCGAGCAGATCCACGCGGTGCTCCAGCGCGAGAGGCACTCGCCTACATTTCCCACCGATCGGTCTGCTCCCTTTCGCGTTTCCTTTTCTCGGGAAACCATGTTTCTGGACGACGAGGATCTGGAGAACGACGACGAACCGTTCACCCTAGACGACGTGGCCCGGCTGGCAGCGGAAATGAGCCAGGCCCGAGGGAGGCGACAAAAGAAAGTGCGCCGCGATTTGCCGGGGCAGGGAGACTTGTTTTGAAAACGAACCGACAGGCGAACATCCGATTAAACGAAGATCCGAGAGAAATTCTCGGAGTTCCGCCGGATGCCGACGACGCGAGGATCCGCCAGGCGTACCTTCTGAAAGTGAAGGAGAATCCGCCCGACCGCGCGCCAGCTGCGTTTGAACGCATCCGCGACGCATACGAAGTCTTGCGGGATCCGCGGCGTCGCGCCCTGCACATGTTTCTTTCCGCTGATCCCCATGCTCCTCTGCTTTCTTTGCTGCCGGCAAACAGACAAGAGAGAAAGTTCACCGGACCGGACCCATGGTTGGCGGTCTTGAGGGAGAAGTGAGCCTAGATCGCGAAGAAATTCTGCGTCGCTTTGAAGTTTGGCTGGACTCCGTGTTGGCTGCCGAGGAGCCCCCGCAAGGGCTTTCTGCCGAACTGCTGTCCTCTCTGGCGGCGGAACCGAAACCGATCAGCAATGGCCGGTGCGACCTCTATTCGATGTGGGCGGCGATGACCGCTCTGACCCAGGAAGTGAGATTGCAGGGGCGGAGCTTCAAGCAACTCAGCGAGTCCGTCGCTCCAATCACGATTCTGGCGCCGCAGCTTCCCGAAATGCACCGCGAGGCTCAAGAACGTGCTCGCCGGGAAGTGCTGGATGTATTTCTCGATCTGCGCGACCGCTTGGCCCGGGGCCTCGATCAGGTCCGCGCGAGCCAGAAGAAGATGGACGATTCCCTGCGGTCCGGTTGGACGGTTCGACTCCTGGGCCGCCATCACATTTTCCGCCAAGCCTTCGAGAGCGTAACGGCGCTCGAAGAGGGCTACCAGATGAGCATGGAACGCCTAAAAGACGCCCTGGCGCAATTTGATGTCAGGGAAATTGCATGCGAGGGCCAGCCCTTCGATCCGAAGTCGATGCACGCCGTAGATGTAGAAGAGACCGATCAAGAAGCCGAAGGAACGGTGCTCGAAGTTTACCGAACGGGCTATGAGTGGAAGGGAGAAGTTCATCGCCCGGCACAAGTGAAGGTAGCGCGCAGACCCACAGCAATCCCTGCAGAAGGAGATGAAAACGATGAGTGATATGGTCGTAGGTATTGATCTCGGAACCACCAACTCGGAGATCGCAGCTTTCCTGAATGGCAAGGTGGAGGTTCTCGGCCCTGAAGCCGACAGTATGCTGCCATCTTGCGTGGGCCTCTCCCCTGCCGGCGCGCTGCTGGTAGGCCGGGAGGCGCGCCATCAGCAGCTCGTATATCCAAATCTGACCATCCGGAGTATCAAGCGAAAGATGGGTTCGACCGAGGCGGTGAAGCTCGGAGACAAGGAGTTCACGCCCCAGGAGATCTCCTCCCTGATTCTTCGCCAACTGGTGGAATGGGCTCAACGCGATATGAATCAACCGATCGCAAAGGCGGTCATTACCGTGCCGGCCTATTTTTCTGACGCCCAGCGCAACGCTACGCGTGAGGCCGGAGAGCTGGCAGGTTTGGAGGTCGTGCGCATCCTCAATGAACCGACGGCCGCCAGTCTCGCCTACGGTTTCGGCGATGCCGCGCATCACACCGCCTTGGTTTACGACCTTGGCGGCGGAACGTTTGACGTATCAATAGTAAGCGTCGAGGGCGACGTCACCGAAGTCCTCGCCAGCCACGGAAACAACCAACTCGGAGGGGACGATTTTGACAATCTTTTGCTCGGGCGCTTGGAACGGGAATTCCAAAGCCAGTATGGGATTGACCTCCAGAACGGCTACCCGGTCGCGCGTGCCCGGTTATGGTGGGCTGCCGAGGAAGCCAAGAAGAAGCTGAGTTTCGAGCCCTACGTCCGCGTGCGGGAAGAAGCGCTGGTGACCGAGAACGGGAAACCCCTGCACCTTGACGTTGAACTTTCCCGTTCTGAGTACGAAGAGATGGTCCGGCCGCTGATCGAGTCCACCCTCGACAGTGTCTCCAAAGCGCTCAGCGATGCGCACAAAAGCCCCAGTGACATCGACGCCATCTTGCTGGTCGGCGGCTCGACCCGAACACCACTGATCTACCGCAGATTGCACGAACTGACGGGGCTCGAGCCCCGTCAGGATGTACATCCTGATTTGTGCGTGGCCCTTGGTGCGGGAGTCCTCGCTTCTAGGCTGGCCGGCCACGGGGTGGAGCGGGTGCTGGTGGATGTCTCTCCCTTTTCCTTTGGCCCGTCTTACCTGGGAGAGCGCGGGGGCTTCCCCTATCCGCATTGTTATCACCCAATCATTTATCGCAACACCCCGCTGCCCGTCACTCGCACCGAGAGCTACGCAACCGCTCACCCACATCAAACCTCCGTGCAAATTGAGATCTATCAGGGCGAGGACGACGATGCGCTCAAAAATCTCCTGGTGGGCGATTTCCGCGTCGAGGGTTTGCGACCAACGCGAGAACCGAACGAGGTGCTCTGCCGCATGAGTCTCGACCTGGACGGCATCCTGCACGTCACGGCCATCGAAAAGGAGACCGGCAAGTCCAAACACATCTCGATCGCTCGGGCGCTGCGGGAGAAGAGCCCTTCAGAGATCGCAGCTGCTCGAGAGCGTCTTAAAGAGCTTTACTCCTCTCGCGCCGAAGAAGGCGCGGAGATTGCTGAAAATGAGTTCAGCTTGGAGGACGCAGATGCAGTGAGCGAACCCGAGGACAAAGCCGCTGCCGATCTGCCGCACGCCCTTGAGATTGTGAAGGAAGCGCATGATCTCGTCGAGCAATCGCAACTCTTGCTGGGCACGCTGCATTCAGAGGACCAAGAAGAAGCGATCGAACTACGCGAAAGAATCCATGCGGCGATAAGGTCGAACGACGCCGGGGCACTGAAAAAAGCAAGCGCGGAGCTGCGCGAGCTGCTGTTCTTTGTGGAGGGGCATTGATCGGAAACGATGAACCTCCCAATTGCCCCGTCTGCCAAGCGCGCTTCCGGGGCTCTGCGATCTGCTCGCGATGCGGGGCCGACCTTGCCTCGCTGCTGTTGCTGATCGACCGCGCCTATGGGCTTCGACGAGAAGCCCGGAAGGCGATCGAAACAGGCGATGTCGGGCGAGCCCAAGAGCTGGCGGAAGAAGCTGAGACCGTCTGCTCGACTCAGAAGGGACGGGAGTTGTGGCTCCTCAGTTCGTGGCTGCTGTCTAGCTCCGAAGTGAATTGAATCTCGTTCTTCTGCAGTTTCACTACTTCTATCTCCTGCCGCTCACACCCCAATTTGGCCGAGCACGTCAATGGACAGTAGCTGGTGCGGCAGCCATTTCTTTCGCGCCCCTACATCATCCTGCAGTCTATCGAAGACTCTCCAGGTAGTGAAGATCCTCCAAGCCTTTCGAGACTGAACCGATCTGCGACTACTCTTGCTACTACTCCAGGTCGATTTGACCTCCTTCGAAACTGCATAAACGGAGGCAATTCTTTCAAATGGAAAAACGCAGGATTATTCACTTGAATGAAGCTAACTCAACCGGGCCTGTAGCCGCACGATTGGCGAACGAATGCCCGTCATGGCCAAAACTCCGCTGAATATGGCATTCCTCACCTAAGCAGCGGACTCGTTCTTTTCTGCTGTCAACCTCTCGAAAGTCAGAACTGGGGCCGTGACCATGTGGCGAAGCGTATCCAGAAACAGGTCGGAATTCTTCCGCCGATTGGACCGGAATACCATTTCGTCCAAGCAGGCTTGGAGATGCTTCGCGCTGATATTATGCCAAGTGCCCATAATGCCGCGCTTGAGAAGCGAGAACGCGGATTCAGCGGTAGGTCTTAGCTTTGAATCGGCGGCATGAATCAAGTAAAGATGTCCGCCACGCTGCCGGATGCCGATAACAACGTCCTTTTTGCGGTGAGGCGTTCCCTTCTGAAACTTACCGCCGACATAGGTTTCGTCGACCTCTACTGTGCCGTCCAGCATGGTCTGTGCTTCCTTCATGGCAGCGCGGATGCGATGGCAAAGATACCAAGCCGTCTTATAGCCGCCGATACCGAGCGCGCGTTGAATCTGGCAAACCGACATTCCTTTCTAGGCTTGGCAGAGCAGGAATACAGCAGCGAACCACTTCTCAAGAGGCAAACCGACCCCGCGTTGGGGAGATCCTTCGGTGAGTTAGCGAAGCGGGCTACCAGCGGGGCAAAACGGCTCTCTATGCCCTGGTGGCTGTGGTCTCCAGGACCGACGGATCGGGAGCGTTTTCACGGACTCTTGACACCCCTAAACATGCGACATACAATGTACGTACATTGCAGATGTGAGGTAGCTATGACCATTGCACATTCCAGGAGAATCAGAACAAGGCGCATTAATCTCCGTGCCACCGACCGTCAAGAAAAGCTCATTCGTACCGGTGCAGAGACGACTGGCCTTAGCGTGACAGACTTCATCCTGAATAGCGCCTGTTTGCAGGCAGAACACCTTCTTGCCGACAAACGCGAATTCATCGCTTCTCCTAGACAATGGAGCGTGTTTGTCGAAGCCCTCGACAGACCGGCTCAGATAAAACCCGAGTTAGCTCGCCTTTTTTCCGGAACCGGCGTTCCTGAGTCTCGGAAGTGACGAACGGTTCTTCGAAACAAAATACAGAACCTTTTTCGGTCATTGAAAAGCTGACGAAGAGTCACGACCTTCCCTTATTTGACTGCGGAAAATCATCTCTCAATGATTGGCTCCACCGTTTCGCCCTTTCAAACCAGCAAAATGATTCGGCTCGCACCTACGTCCTTTGTCGCGCTGGCAAGGTTGTAGGCTATTATTCTCTCTCCGCCGGTGCAGTCCGCAGAGAAGAATCACCGGCTCGCATCGCGAAAGGACTCAGAAAGCATCCTATTGGCGTTATTTTACTTGCGCGTCTTGCGGTTGACTGCACTGAACACGGAACAGGGCATGGCAGAACCATGCTGGTGGACGCCTTGTCGCGAGCCATGACCGCAGCCGACGCCATCGGAGCTAGGGCGATGTTGGTTCATGCTATCGATGAAGACGCTGTGGCCTTCTACAAGAAATTCGGATTTGAGCCCTCACCGCTTGATCCCAAACAACTCATGCTGCTTATGAAAGACCTCCGCGTCATCCTGCAATCCCTTGGCTTGGGCTAACCAACACTAATCAGCCACCTGATGGTAGGCTTGAGCCCAGGGCGTAGGACAAAGAACAGTTGACAATGAAGCCCGTCTCAGTAAACGCCAGACTCCCCCCGAGAAATAACATGGCAGGGAAGAAGCGTGACCACTGCGATCTACAAGCGACCAGGCGAAGGCCGCGTTGCATTACGCAAGCTTAATCTGCAACATACTGCTTATCTCGTTTCGACCATGATTAGTTTTGGGAATTTGCTGGGCCGCGAACTTCCTAGAACCCTTATCTCGCTGTTCCATTCAATCGTCTGGAGCAAACATTCCTGCACCGCATGGCACGTTTGCAGCATCAAATAAAAATCGCCGACGGGTTGGCAAGACCGCTTGCTCATTCATGTTCCAGGGGTGAATTGGAAGCGGAGAACCAATACCGTCTCCGTTGGCTCGTTCCCGTGTTCCTCAATTCAAAGGAGGAAATCGGATGGAAAGTTCAGCCGCAAAACAGCAACCTAGGGCAGGAGGTCACATGATCACTGCCGAACAAACGTATCTGCGCACCGAACTGGAACAACGCCGCGAGCGCCTTCACGCGGCGGTGCATTCGCCCGCGGCGGATGCTTCTCTTTCGCAACTGCTTACGGCTGTGGATGCGGCCCTGAGCCGTATCGATCAAGGAACATTCGGGCTTTGCGAGACGTGCCATGACTCCGTTGAACCGGAACGGTTGCTGGCCGATCCGTTGGTGCGGTTCTGCCTCGACCATCTTACGAGTGCTGAACAGCGTGCCTTGGAGAGTGATCTCTCACTTGCCGCACGCATCCAGCGCGCTCTCCTTCCGAAACCCGGCCTGGCACCAGCGGGGTGGGACGTGCGCTTCCACTATCAACCCGCCAACATGGTGAGCGGCGACTACTGCGACCTTCTTGAAACAGACGGCGGCCTGCTGTTTATGCTGGGGGATGTCTCCGGCAAGGGTGTGGCTGCGTCGATGCTCATGAGTCACCTCCATGCAACGTTTCGCAGCCTCGCCGAAGCTGGTCTCCCGCTCGATCGGATGGTGGAAGACGCCAACCGCATTTTCTGCGAAAGCACTCTTGCCGGACAATTTGCGACTCTCGTCGTAGGACGGGCGGCACGCGATGGTTCGGTGGAGTTTGTCAGCGCGGGCCATCTCCCTCTTCTTCATATCCACGTTGACGGAGCAACGCCGAAGGATTCCACGGGAGTGCCGCTGGGAATGTTCTGTAACACGCGCTTCCCTGTCCAACGACTCACACTGGCTCATGGTGACACCGTTTTTCTGTATACCGACGGGTTGACGGAAGCACGGAATCGCGCTGGCCAAGAGTACGGTCTCCACCGAATTCGCGCACTGGCCGCGCGGCACATCGGGATAGCGCCTGATGGGCTGATCTCCGAATGTCTCGGGGACTTGGTGAACTTTGGGGAAGGTTTGAAGCAAACGGACGATTTGACGCTTCTGGTAGTGCGCCGTGCAGAGTAAGCCGGGGTTTCCTTTTTGATCGGGAAAAACCGCAACATAGCACACTCGTCTCGCCTGTTCGCGACGCGGTGAAACGATTTTCGTCGGGAGCACTCTGGACGGTCTGCCGTCGGCCCTGCACGGCCCGAAATTCCTCCAGCTCACTCTTCGAACACCACCAGCTCGCTATTCCGTCCGTAGCGGTAGCAGCGCAATCCGGCCGAGCACAGCTCCTCGCCGTCGCCGGCTCAGATGCCCTTCCCTAGGAACAGCCAGTAGTACCGCGCATGTTTCACCAGCCGTCCTCGCGTCTTCCCCAGCCGTTGCTGCAGACTCGTCAGCGACCAGTTCTCGACCGGGACACATGGCAACATTCGAACCGCGCGGGGAAGAAGGCAGTAAAGGTTGAGAGTGAAGCGACTACGGTTTACCGGGAAATATTCCGGTGGGGTACGTGACTGGTACATTTTTCCATCGCTCTTTTTTCTCCACAGAGAGCACCGGCCCCAGGGTACAGAGTTTATCGGCAGCTCCGCATCCATGCGGTAGTTAGCGAAGCGTCCCAGGCGGTTTTAGGAGCCATTTGTGCCGCCTAGTTTCCATGAATTAGGGATTCGGCCAATCGCATGCTTCGCCGGGTGTGTGGTTGCGTCTCGTTTCTTCCAAGCCCGTGCGCTGCTTAGTTTTTGAGCAGAGAGCGGACGCGGGCTTCGTCCGACAGCGGGAGCCAATCGTCGGGCTTTAGGCAGGTATAGGCGTCAACCTGGTAGCCTCCCAGGGAAGCCTTGGGGTCGCCGGAAACCTGATCCTTCTTCAGGAAAAAAATCCCCTGCTGCTGCTTCTGGAACTTGGGAGAGTTAACCCAGGCTACATCTGTGGAGAGCGGAAAGCGCACGGCCATCTTGTTCCCCTTCGGTTTTGTTCCCTTGAGGATGGACTTGATTTGGAGAACGGCTTCATGCCAGTCCGCGCTGTGTTCGGAGATGTGATAACGCGCGGCGGCAGATTTGGGGATGGTCCAGCGGTGCACATCCGTAATGCGGCCGATGACAACCAAATCAGACGACGCAATGCGGTTTTGGAGATCTTGATCGCTGATTTGCTTTTGCATCTGGCCGAGGGCGGCTTCGCCCGTACGAACTCCCTCGGCAGGAGCCGCCCCGCCCGGGTTGAACTCATGTCCCAGTTCCTTGACGGCCACACCGGAACCAAAGATCCAGCCTTCCGTGTAAAACGTTGCTTGAGCGCCTGGTTGGAAAGCGGATGGATCTTTCACCTCGACGGTGACCTTGTCGCCCTTCTTCAGCGAAACAGCCGGAGGCTTTTTCAAGACGGAGTCCACACGAACGACTATCGTCTGCGGCGATTGCGGGACGTCGACGAAGGAGACTGCCCCAAGCTCGCTAACCGTGCCGGAAAAGATGATGCTTGATTGTTTGGCGAGAGCAGCCGGGTTGTTCTGCCCCAGCTGGAACCCGGCGACGGAAGGTGCAAGCAAGGCCGTCGAGAGGATGCCGGCAAGGAAGCTTAACGAAGAATTCATGTATGCCTCTCCTTCTTCCGCGTCACGGCGGGAACACGCTTCACGGAATCACGGGAACGCTAAAATAGAATGGATCGATAGAAACCGTTACGGGGTTGCCTGAGCCATCCGTGAGGGTCTTGGCGCTGAAATCCACGGCGCGCTGGTAGGTAACGCCTTGCGGGAAATTGGCGCGGTCTGGTGAGTTGTTGGCGCAAAAAACCCCGCGGAACTCGTTCCCAACAGAAAGCAAATAGTCGTAATCCCCCAAATAAGGCAAGAACTGCTGCCTGGGCGTATCCGCCGGGACATTCGCGAGAATGAGGTTCTGAACGGAAGCGAACCCATCGTGCGATTGCGCTACATGGGTAACCCAACGCCCGGCAGAAAGTTGCTGGTAGAGAAAGCCGACGACGCCGTTATTGGCCACTGCCAACGCGATGTTCGTGGCATTGCTGATCGTCGTTTGGGGCAGGTCCGCCTTGGACCAGGTCAGACCGCGGTCGGTCGAGCGGCGCACATGGAGCGTATAGATGTCGCTCTTGCGTCCGTGGTCGGCCCAACCGACGTACACCGTGGAACTGTTATTGGGATCGACGGCGATGGAAAGCGTGGAACCGATTCGTTCCTGACCCAGTGTGGGCGCATTGGACCACGGAATGGAGGTGCCCTTGACGACGATCCGGCCCGGTAGTTTATCGGACGGGTCTCTGAGCGCCTGGAAAGGATTGGGGCCGGTGCCACCGGCATCGTCGCGCACGACCACGACGTCGCTGGTGGCGGTGGTACCGTTAAATTTGCGCCAGCCGAAAAAGGCCGCGTAAACGGTATTGTCTGGAGCGACGGCCGGACGAACCGAAGGCCCATCCTGTCCCGCGGTTTTGCGGGCCTCGATGGAAAAGGATTTGTAGGTCACCCCACCATCGACCGAGACGTCCACCGTTGCAGTGTGGCCATTGGGCTGATTGAAATCGTTGACACCGATATAGATGTGGTCGCTCTTGGAAATGGCGAGGGCCCGGACGAAGGGCTGGTCCACATTGCTGCGTGTGGACTGTACGTTCATAACAGCACTGGAAGAAACGTCATTGGATTCCGACTCGTCGAGCGTGATGGATGCGGCGCAAGCCAGCGTGCCGGCGTGGAGGTCCCCACGCGGATGGTTCTCGCCGGTGGGCATGGCATGCGTGATGTCGCAGGTCATCCGCGGAACGGGAGTGATGGCGTTCAGGACCCAGCTATTGCCTCCGTCTTGGGAAACATAGACCGGGGCATTGCTACTGCTCGAAACGGGATTGGGAGTGAATGCCGAAGCCACCATGACCTGTGGGTTGGCAGTTTGGACGGCGAGAAAGGGTTCGCTGTCTTGATTGGTTTCGCCGCTGAGACTTGCGGGAATGACGTCCACAAGCTTGACCTGGGTCGGCGAAGCATAAACAGGGCTTAGAGTGCCAGCGGATTGGAGGCCATCGGCGCCGATGCCAGTTTTGGGCGGAGACTGCTTCTCAATGAGCAAGGTTCCGGCAATCAGAACAAACAGAGTAAACGCCAGCAAGCGCATCCAAAATGCGGTGAGAGCTTTCACGGCGATGGTCTCCCCAGCCACACGGCGTTGAATTTTAAGTAGCGCAGGCCAGCAGGCAGGCCGGGTTCCGCATGGCACGCATATTTCACCAGAAAAATAGTTGGCCGGGAGACCAACATACACCTAAGCAATCCCGCCGACAATGGCCCATTCCGATATACCTTGCTTGGCTCATAACGGAGAGCGTAGAGGGAGGCCCACGGCTCTCATAGCCGGATTATTGGGAGCGGCGAGGCCGCGGTCAAAGGTGGGCGCAGAGAGCCGCATCTGCGGGCTTGCCCCCTTGACGGCGGCGGGGGCGAAGGAACCTCTTGTTGACGGCCCTCTTTGCGTAAGCCAGGTCTATGACACTACCCGCGGAACACCGGATAGAAATGTGCTTACGCCTGATGCGAAGGACGGCCAGGTGCGCAGCGCTAACGCTTGTGGACCGCATGCCAGTTTCCCGTGTACGCTACAGGAAAGAATCAAGAAAAGTTCGAGGGAGTTTCAAGGAGGGCAATCCATGATTATCTGCGATCTCTGCGGCGAAGCAAAAGATTGTCTGCAGAAGGAAATGGAAGGCAAGGAATACGATATCTGCTCCGAATGCTGGAACCCATTGGCAGAAAAGCTGAGGGGCAAAGGCAGAGCGAAGAATCGCGAAACCGTGTTCCTACCAGCGCCAAGAATAATCAAAGAACGGGAAGATGAAGAGCCGGAGCCGCTACCAGGAGAACCGCCTAAGATCTGGGGCGCGATGGAGAGGCCACATTAATAGACAGTGCAACGAGCCAACGTGAACCTCAATCGAGGCTAGTCAACTCATTCTGTCACCCTGTGGCCAAAGCCCGCCCCGTTGTTTTATCGGCCAAACTCGAATAGTCCAACTTGACCCGCAAGATCAGGGATTGTCTTGCGCCGCGTGGCAAACTTGCCCGCTGTAACGAAAAACAGTTGTTAAACCGGCTAAGCCCGGAAAATTCGGCAAGCTCACCTCGCCGATATTGTGAATTGTTCCCGTAGCGCTAGCAAACTTTCCGGTTCCGCCAGTGATCTCGACTGGGTAAGAAACCACCGCGGCCAAGCCAGGTCCCACCGGGGCAACCGTCGCATTGGCGGGGGCCACAGTGATAGTGTCTCCCGCCTCGGTCACAAAATGGTGCTGTACAGTAAAGACTGTGGTTCCATTCGCACCACCAGAAACGTTGAGAATCGTGGCGGATACTGCGCCTCTCAGGTCGCCGGTCGCCGTTCCGAGGGTAGTGGGTGGGTCGGTTACTATGAGGTTGGTCATAACCGTCCCGCCGACAGGGACACAGTGAGGCGCCGCCTGCCCCGATGCGGCCAGGACAACAGGGGCCGGAGGTGTTACTCCCTTAAATGCAATCGCCGAGAGTACAAACACTAAAGCGACCATCATGGCCAGGGTCACAACTAGTCTTCGGAGTTTCATGCGAGTCTCCTTTCCAAAATTAGTCTTTAGCCCGTGGCTCCACTTCGAGAGCGCAGATGTGTCGCCACAGCTCAACCAGAATTTCCTTTTTGGCCTTCAGGCCATGAAGACTATACACCCTTCGCTTCCAGGGTCGCTTCCTGCGAGTCCCCCGAAGAAAGGTGACGGAAGATTCTCCCAGGGGTCGCTATTAAAGTAAACTGCAGCAACCGTTCACACGGGTAAACGGGTAGGCTGTGCACTTTACAAAAACGCGCGGTTCCTTTATTGCGGTTGTGGAAGGCGAGGTCCAGGAGGATCGCAAGCTGTTTACTTTCGGATTCATCAATTTTCCGCACGCTCTTCTCTTTGACATCAATTCTGCCTCTTTCTGCTGATGTCACAGAGCATGTCCGAATGGACGTTTAGGCCGATATTGGTCATGTTGTAAAGGTGCTCGCTCGAAACAACACAGACGATCTCACAGATCTCGCGTTCGGACTAATGGCGGGACATGTGAGAAAAAGTGTCCGGGTTAACCTTTTTATCTTTTGACACCTCCGTCAGATAGTCCAGTGCTGCGCGCTCTGCATCGGTAAAAAGAGCGCTGGTGCGGTATTGCTCGAGCGCATCGAATTTGGCTTCATTCATCGACGCTTTGATCGTAAAAGATCGGCCAATATCCATGCATAAAAGACAGACGTTGATCCGCGCCACCTGCTCACGAATGAGCTGGACCGTCTCTGGCGGCAGCAGCAGCTTTTTATCCAGCTTGCCGATCTTGGTATAGTCGAGGCGTAAAGTAATACGCCAGCTTCATCATCAACCCCTTGGGCTTTTCGATGGGTGCAAGAAACGTATCCATTTTCATGCTCTCCTTTTCAGGCAGCCTCACTCGCCGCCAAGATTATTTGGCGACGACGCGGCTTATGCTGCCTAGATTGGCGTGAACTTTTCTTACCGGCTCTAAGGCAACAAAGGAGCGATGGGCGAAGTTCAGGGCTGAAAAAGGGCAAGAAGGGGAAGACATAAGTCCTACTTGCCAAGCTCACGCCAGAGTTGAGTGACAGGCTATGGATGCTCAAGAAGGAATATCACAGATACCAGCTCGCACCTCTGGACAACATGAAAAGTCGAAGGGCTCACCTTCTGAGGCGGGCTCTTTTCCCGCTTCGGCGCAAAAACACTGCCGCAGCGATCCCGCTTTTGTCTCTATACGCTGTCAACCTAAAATAGTTGCTCATTAATATGTCAATCTATATTGGTTGCTATATGAGATGTCAACCTTTTAAGATTGACATCTCCAATTTTGTGCGTATGCTTGGAGTCTGAGCATGGGTCATGGCAAATCCTGCTGTCCGCACCAAACCTTGTATCGCCCTCATCGCAGACATGGTGAGATCGCGTGAACTCTCGCGAGTTCAGCGTCCGAAGGTGCAAGAGAGGTTCCAAGATCTCGTCCGCTACCTCAACAAGACCTATTCCCGAAACATCCTGTCCAGATTCGTCATAACCTTGGGCGACGAGTTTCAAGGTCTGCTGTCGTCGGCAACTCCGATTCCCGATATGATGTGGGATATCGAGCATCGCTTTCCGGATCGCAACCTAAGGGTGGGTATGGGGTTTGGCGCTCTGCATACTCCGGTTCAAAAAGTAGCAATAAACGTCGACGGACCGGCCCTTCATTTTGCACGCGCGGCAATTCAGAACGCCCATGAGAAACGCCGGTACGGCGGTGTATTTCTTGGTTTCGGTCAGCTGGATCTAGTTCTGAACGGCATCGCCCGTATCCTTTGGTTTCACCGCTCAAGATTTACCAAAGCCCAGCTCAGAATTGCTGAACTCTTGCGCCAAGGCCAGTCCCAGTCCGGCGCAGCGGAAGAACTAAGCATAACCAGGCAGGCCATCTCGAAGCATGTGGTTTCGATGGGGTGGTGGCCTTATACCGAAGCAGAACAAGCTTGGCGTATCCTTCTTGAAAGATATATAAACACGATGATCGAGAAACAAAATGCCTCACATCAGCGTCAGCGATGAATTCCTGCTCTGGTCACAAGTCTGTGCTCTATGGTCTATCGCTTCCTACGCCATAGCTTCTGATCCGCTGCCCGAAGATCGCGACAATGCCACTTTCTCCTGGCGCACTTGGAAAAAAACTCTGCCAATAAGAATTATCGGAACTGCGCTTTTCAGCTATTGGATGACCCATTCGATTGTTACGAGTGGCTGGCTGACAACTATAACGGCGATACACCCCTGGATACGTTTTCGAAGTCCTTCGAAATGGACGGCCGAGCTCGAGCTACTGATCCTGATTTCGAACGCCCTTTTCGTACTTGCCTTCCTGAGGCATTTTCACCTGCATCAGCAAATTTACGCCCCAACTTCTATCAGCAAAGAACAACTTTCCGCGATCTCCATCGTGGGAGCGATGCTGCTGCTCGTTATCCGCGGAGGAACGTATATTGTCAGAGGGTGTCTCCGCAAGACTGGAACCCTGCCTCGTATCACAGCGAAGCACGCAGTCGAACCGGAAACGCCGAATCCCCAAGACCAAGCCAAGTCACCGGCAGCACGATCGCAAGCTTTTCCTTCCTCGTCGCCTGAGATGGAAAAGGATCTGTTTGATGTGACCGAGATTAATCGTGGCCGCCTGATCGGCAACCTGGAACGATTGATTCTCACGATCGTTGTGGCTGCAGGCAGCTACGCCGCACTGGGCTTTCTTGTGGCCGCCAAAGGCCTTATTCGCTCAGAGGACTTGCAGGATCGCGACTTTGCGGAATATTTCCTTGTTGGAACCCTGTCGAGTGTGCTCGTCGCTCTCTGCTCCGGTGTCCTTATTAGGTTTACGCTAATGTCTTTGTGGCCCGAGCTCTTATCCCTTCAGATGCAGTAATCGTCTCCCCGTCTTGTCCAGGCCCGGAGATTTCCAAACTCGATAGTCGAATCGCAAATATCAGAAAGGATGAAACACACAAGTTCACCAGCGGGTACGTCAAAAACCACGCCGTAATCGTGCTGGGAGACTTGCACAGTAAGAGCATGTCAGCGTCAGCGGCAGGAACAGCGGAGCAGCCGGGAACGAAAGTTAAGCAGAAGTCCGGGGTGAACCGTGTCATCCCTCGCCAAGGCCGGGGAGAACTAGGCTGGAATACAAACAAATCTGGGCTGGCGGTGTTATTGACTACCAGTCGGAAGGGTACAGCAGCCAGCAGTGCCCCGCTTGTGACTACACTGCACCGCTAAACCGCAAGACCCAAGAAGCATTTGCGTGTGTCTCGCCAACTTGCGGCTTCTGGAGCGAATGCCGAGCACAGAATCAACTCAAGAGGTTTCTAAGCAGACCTCATGCTCCTTCGGCGCACCACGCAGTAGGAAATAGGGCCGTCCCGCCGAGACGTCGCAATGAATACAAAGGACTTGCTATTTTCAGAGCAGCCATAAGGGCCAAGCCCTTCTGGCGTCGAGATATCGTGCGTTAGTTAATAGCCTGCCGAGTGGTCGGTCATGGGACTTCAGAACAAAGCAGGAACCATCGAAGAGGCGGCACCAGTGTGCCCAACCTTAGTAGGGAATCCCGCTCGTTAACTAGGGGGAGAATCTCAAAATTTTGCGTTTGACATGTGCGCAATTGCGGCTTAAATAGTGCGAGGAGGGAGAAGCTTACTCGATGGGACCTTGATGGCGAGGAATGCCACCATTTCACAGTACTGAGCATGGCGTGCAGGAGTTAACTCAATTCGTCGTGAAAGGCGATCAGTCGCTGCAGCTCCGGGCTTTAGACTTAGTTTCGTTAGGTCCAAATCTCCTCTCTGCATCTCAACTGCGTCGTTCAGGCTCGATTCCGCTTCGGGGAGGAAATCTTGAAAGCCCGCATACTACATTTAACCGATTTATGGGCAGCACGATGCGCTGTGTCTCTCTTCCGGCTTGCCGCCGTTCTGGCCGCCACGCTTTCCCTTGGTTGGTGCCTCGCTCCTACCGCTGGGGGTACCGGCCCCTCTGATTCTTTGTCTTCCCAGGACGCCAAGGTCGGCGCGCCCGAATCGGCGAATGTCGCGATACCAGGGCCGTTGCGCTCCTTTTTGCGCATGGCGGGGATCAGTCAGAAGGTCTCGCCTGAAGAGGTTATTCCTTTGCTGGCCCGCAACGTATTTCTATTGGGCTATCAGGGGCAGGGGCCCAAAGGTCGGCCGACGGAATTTCTTATTCTCTTGAACCGCTATGTGCAGCAGGCGCGAGAATTGGCGGCGCTGGCAGGGCCCGATGGTGTCATTCATGTTGCTACTTGCGATGGAGCGAAACCTCTGCTGAAAATCCTGGGTTATCGAAAGCGGGCTGACTGCGGGCAGGGTAACACATCGTTGGAGACCGCCGATCCGCAAAGAGCGTTTCTCACCATAGACTCGGGATTCCCCCTGCCGGACCTTGAAAAGAGTCTCCAGGAGGGCCGGGCATTCACGTATTCCTTCACGACGTCGCATGTACCGGCGTCCCCCGTGGAGATCGACTGGACCAAGAAAGAAAAAAAGACTGACGTACTGGACATGCTATTGGGCGATCCCGAGCTGGCCCGCTTTTACTGGGCGTTGACGCGGATGGATGCCGAAACCCTATCTGCCTTGCGGCAATCCCACGTGCTAAAAAGAATGGTTCCGCAAGCCGCGACCCTGGATTTCTACGGCAGCCACATGTGCGTTCGATCTGGGCGAGTGGTTGTGCCTGGAGGGGCAGCTGCGGCCCCCGCTTGGAATGAACTGGTCGGAGCAAGTCCTGACTCTCCGGGAGAATTCATCCCTAAATTGTTCGCGAAGGACAGCGGCTTGCTTGCGGCGTATTTTGACGACCTGTCGAGTGTGCCTCCGTCACAGCAGACTCATTTCACTGAACCTGCCCGGCTGCGGCGTTTTTATGAGATGTTCCGCGGAAAAGATTTTTCCGATGCCGGAGCGGGCGTGTTTCGGCGGGACACCGGTCTGTTTCTACTGGTGAGCCGCCTTCGGTGGGAGCGGAACGGCGATCCTTACGTTCCTGGAAATCTCGAGGTGTGGAAGAAAATCTTCCAACAAAGGACGGGTTTCAAAATTATCCGCGACTCGGGCCGCCGGGCCGCACATTGGGACCACCCAGGTCAATTGCTGGAAGCCCTGTCCGCGATTTCTCAAGTGCCCACCGACACAGGTCCTTTGCAAAGCTATCTGATGCTTAGTGAAATCGACGGCAGGCGCTCCCCGGAACATCGCCTTAATCCCGAAACGGTGGCCTTGCTGGCAGGCAAGTTTTCTGAGTTCAGCGACCAATATTTGGTCTTTTCAGAATTTCCAGATTTGGACGATGCTTCCATCGCTGCTTTCCTCCAGGTTGCAGCTAGCCTTGACGGTATTTCCAAGAGCACGCTGCGGGGCAACGCCTTCGGAACCTTTCAGGCCAGCGTCGGACTCTGGCAGATACTGGCGCGTCAGGGCGAAATCCCTGGCGGCGCTTTGAACGACTCGTGGCAAAAGGTGATTAGGCCCTTTGGCAAGATTGGCTCTTCAACGCAGCTTTTCGACGCAGGCTGCACCGCCCTCAAGGAGCTGCTGCTCGCCGCAGCCGGCAAACCGGATCCTCCTCAAGACCTGATCATCAATTTGCTTGCGGGTCCCCACCAGTCGGCTCCGGAAGCCCAGCGCATGCATGTACTGATCGCCAACAGAATCCGATCCGTTTTGGATGAGCAGCGTTTGGTTTCTCTCGACACCCTCATGGCCCTGGGTGACGGCCTGCGCGAAGTTACGCAAGGAAACTTCTCCGGCAATACCTTGCTTCCTTTGGCTGGGGAACTCAGGGAATTCCAGATGCCCCAGCCAATTTTCCGGAATAGCGAGAGAGATCAGTGGGCGGCGGGAATTTACAATAACCGTCATACGGAACTACAGATGCACACGAACCTCGGGAAGATAATTCAGTCGCCGAGTTCTCCCCAACAACTCGCCGAGGCCCGCGGCCAACTCGCTCCCTTTCTACGAGACACCCTGGTGGGCCTCAATTACGCCTACTATGAGCCTCCCGGCGCCCAGATTCTCCACCATAATCCTCTTTTCGTTCGCTCGCATGATTTTGCGGGAGACACGGTCGTCGGCCTTAACCGACTTTGGCAGGCCCCTCAGTTGTTCGGGGCGGGCTCCCCGGCGGGCGGAGGCGCACACTTGGTCGGATCGTTGGCCGATTTACCCTATGTCCTGGCCACCGCGGAGCAGGATTTCATCGCGCCACAGAACGTGCAAGCCCTGATCTGGCGAGAGTTGGTGCCTGGCCTTTTGACTAATGCCGTTGTGCCCCGATGGTGGAACGTGAGCCAAAATGAGCTTCACGCCGTCAGCCTGTACCAACAGTCGGGCGAGGAGCTTTTGGCCGCTTCCGCTCAAAATGACGAATTGCGGAATAAGGTCATGAATATCCTGCCTGATCGTATGATTCCAAAGCGCTCCGAAAGAGTGGAACAGGCGCTGCGTTCCGGACACGTGGCGGAAGTGCTCTCGCAGTTGATGCCTGCGGACACTTTCTATCTGGCGGCCGAATATCAACGAAGATTTCCGCAAGAGCCCAATTCCTTCGGCCCAGCCGGTCAAGAGCTTGCAGCTCTCTCCGAGCGCTACCCCAGCGAGGTCAACTGGGAACGTTTGTCGCGAGACTTTGGAGTGCCACATCGCGTTATGGCGCAGAGTTATGCGCGTGAGCTGCTGAATCTGCCGCCTTGCCCGGTTTTCATGGGCTACGCTAGCCGCTTGTTGGCCGAGACCTGGGATTCCAACAACTTATATTGGGCGCGCTTGGCCGACGAAAAAAATTATTCACCGGTGATGCTAAACCGTCTGGTTCCTGAACTTACGCGTCGCATGGTCGAGAAGATTTTTGCCACTGATTTCGAGGATTGGCCGGCGTTGCTGCGCGCCGCTCGAGAAACCGGTGAAGAGTTCCGGCAGGGCAAGATCTTGGCCTTGTCAAGGAAGGACAGTTTTCCTCAGCCCTAGATCAGATCTGTTGGCTCAATTTTTCACGGGAAGGCTACGGCCAGAAAAGCGACAACACGGTGCGATATGGGATGCAAACCTACAAAAAAACGAAACCTCTTGATCGTGGCACTTCTTTTGGGACTGCTGCCGCTTTCCACCTTTCGGACCACTGCGCAGCAAGACACGACGCGCCTTCGCGTTGTCGTCAACCTGGTGCAGCTGAATGTGGCCGTGACCGACAATAAGGGCAACTATGTAACGAGTCTTCATCCTTTGGACTTCGCGATCACCGAAGATGGCATCCCAGAAAAGATTGCCACATTTGAAGAAGGGAATGGTCCCACAACCAGATTGGTAGACATTACTGCCGACGTTGGCAAGAACACTGCGGACGAATCCGCCTCCGCCGAAGGGCGCAGTCGGATACAAGATTCGAGCTCTTCTTTGGAAGACCGGCCCGAAACGCTTAGCTCGACCCTTGCTGGCGCCAATGTCTTCATCTTGTTTGATACCAGCAATTACATGTACCGTGGCTTTGTCTTCGCGCAAGATGCCATCGCCGATTTCGTTCGCTCTCTGGAAAGCGCGGACAAAATATCTTTCTATTCCTATAGCCGCAACCTTTACCGGGCCGCGGCTTTGACTTCCGACCGATCGGAGGTGGTGCGCGGCGTGCGCACCAGCGTGGCTGGGGACGATGCGGCGCTCTATAACTCTTTGCTGCTGACGGTTCAGGATGCCAGCCAGTATCCGGGAAGAAAGGCGGTCGTAGTGTTCTCGAACGGCCCCGACAATGCCAGCATGGTGCCCCCCGAGGATGTTGCCGAGCTGGCCCAATCGGCGGGCATACCCATCTACATGATAAGCACGACCGAGGCGCAGCTTCAGCCCGTTTCTACCGCAGTTTTTGATCGTATGAGCGCGGCCACCGGCGGCAAGGCCTATTTTTCCAAGAGTTGGCGGGATGAAAAGAAAGCGTTTGCCTCTATCCGGGACGATTTAGCGCATCTTTATTCGTTTAGCTATTATCCCCAGCCGAATCCCAATCGTGGATGGCGCTCTATCAAAGTGCAACTGGTAGGCGAACGCTTGAAGAAGTATCACATCCGGACGCGGAACGGATATCGTCCCAGACCGAACCGGTTTTCCTCAGGCAATGAGCCAGCGTCTACTTCAGAGTCCGTTCCGAACTGAGGCAAGCGAATCACCGATCGTTGCAACCGGAATAGCGGCAGAGCACTTTCCTCTCTCTCTTTACATAGCTTAGTCCGGCCTTTAAACCTCGCGGCCTATAACTCTAGTTTCCATACTGAAGCCAGTCTTGCCTATGCTTCACGCGGAAATAAGTTGTTTCTCTCTTACTTGTTGCGTTCGTATCAGTGGTTATCGCTATTCGTCGGCGGAGTGCCAGGAACATCACGACACTCACCACCCCCTCGCCTCCTAGTCCGCAATTGGGGGTACAATATTCCCTCCTCCTCCTCCGCCACAATTTGAGGTTACGGCTCGTGCCCTCGACTGGCCGGGGCGCGGCATTCGTTTATCTTTAGGCCAAGCCGGAGTGATTGTCCGCACGCATCCCTAGCATGCGCGCCTACACTTGAAATACTTAGGGTATGTCTTCTTCCCGCAGAATCGCCTGGATGATTGGGACTTGGCTCTTTATCCTGGTCATCTACACATCCGTGTCGCTGTTGCTAAAGCGCGGCTCGGAGACGCTTAACACCTTCGGCAATCTCGTGCAGTGTGTCCTGCCACTCCTGGCCAATGCCGGCCTGCTGCTGAATGCCGGCACGCCCAAGTGGCGGCAGAACCTTTTCTGGATGCTGATGGCTGTGAGCTGCACGCTTTGGATGATCGGGCAGTTCCAGTGGACCTATTACGAGATCTATCTTCACCAACCCGTCCCGGATCTAAACGGGGGAGATATCCTTTTCTTTCTGCGCGGAATTCCCATGATGGCGGCGCTGGCGTTGCGTCCGCATCTGCGGCGCGGAGAAGTCCAGCTGCGCTTCGGATATCTGGATTTCGTGCTGTTGTTCATCTGGTGGACCTATCTTTATGCCTTTGCGGTTCTGCCGTGGTTGTATGCTTCACCCGGCATCGAACAATACAATTACAACTACAACCTGCTTGCCAACATTCAGAACATGGTGATCGTTGCCGGTTGGGGCGCACTTTGGCTGGGATCGCGAGGAGCCTGGCGGGTTGTGTATGCCAACCTGTTCGGAGCTTCTGCCGCCTACCTGCTCTCCTCGCTTACCATCAATGTGGCTATCGCCAATCACCGGTACTACACCGGCAGCCTTTACGATATTCCGCTCCTTTCCAGTTTTCTGTGGTTCGCCTTCGCCGGTGCGATTGCCTATCAATATCGGGACAAAGTGGATGCTCCTTCTGGAAATGCATCTGACTCGGACGCGGACTCCACCCTCGATGAGAGTGTCTGGCCGGCGCGCTTTGCCATGGCCGCCGTGATCTCCCTTCCGCTCTTCGCGATCTATACGCTCCGGTTTAGTCACGAGGGTCTGGAAGTCCGCGATTTCCGCCTCATGGCAACTTTGATCGCTGCGGTTCCGCTCGCGCTGCTGATTTTTCTTCGTACCCACGTGGCCGATAAAGACCGCACCCGGCTTCTGGCACGCTCCGAACAATCGGTCGAAAATTTAAAGCGTTTGCAGGCGCAGATGGTGCAATCCGAAAAACTCGTGTCTCTTGGCCAGCTTGCCGCCGGCGCGGCGCACGAAATTAACAACCCGCTCGCGGCCATCCTCGGTTTTTCGGATTTGCTTGCCGACGATCCGACCGTTCCAGAAAAAGCGCGCGCTACGGCGGCAAAAATCCGTGACCAGGCGCGCCGCACAAAAACTTTGGTCGGCAATCTCTTGAGCTTCGCGCGCCAGGTTCCGCCCGAGCGCACCCTACTGGATATCAACACCGTGGTGAACAACGCGGTGCAGCTCCGCGCACTCGACCTTCGTTCCGGCACGTCACGCATCGAACTGCACCTTGAGTCCGTTCTTCCCGGCGTGCGCGGAGATGGAAATCAGTTGATGCAAGTTTTCTTCAACATTATTAGCAATGCGCTGGAGGCCATGGAAGCAGCCACGGGCGGCGTTCTGACAGTCAAAACGATCCGTGACCGCGGCAACGTTGTCATCCTGTTCTCCGACGCCGGTCCCGGCCTCCAGGACCCGCATCGCGTTTTCGATCCTTTCTATACGACGAAGCCGGTGGGCAAAGGCACGGGCCTGGGCCTCAGCATTTGCTTCGGCATCGTTCAAGAGCACGGCGGAAAAATTCTCTGCTACAACCGGCAGGAAGGCGGGGCCGTTTTCCGCGTGGAATTGCCCGCCGTTTTAGCAGCCTTCCCGGCCAAGGAATTGCATCTGACCAGTTCTTCCTCATCCCCGCAAAAGGGCTCCTGAGATATTTTCCACTGCGGCAATTCCTCCTGCCTTGACCAAAGATCCAGACGACTCGTGCTAGAGTTTTGCTTCTCACTCTTGAGGCCGGAAAGGGAGTCGCGATGCCGGAAATGGCCATTCAGACGCAAAAACTGACAAGGAAATTCGGGAACCTCACCGCAGTCGACAGCGTCGATCTCCAGGTGTCGGCCGGACAATTCTTCGGATTCCTGGGACCGAATGGCGCCGGAAAATCGACGACCATCAAGATTCTGACCGGCTTGCTAGCGCCAACTTCGGGCAACATCGAGCTTCTGGGTGTGGACTTTGCCGCAAATCCCGTCGAAGTAAAACGCCAGCTCGGCGTCGTACCGGAAGGCATGGGCCTTTTCGAGCGCTTGACAGGCTCCGAGTATCTGAAGTTTGTCGGGCGGATGTACGGACTTGACCGCGCAACAACCCAGCGCCGCTCCGAGGAGTTGCTTGATTTCATGCAACTTGCCGATCGGCCTCGGACCATGATTGCGGACTACTCGCACGGGATGCAAAAGAAACTTGCTCTGGCCGCCGCGGTGATTCACGGACCGCGCATTCTGTTTCTCGACGAACCGTTCGAAGGCGTGGATGCGCTCGCAGCCGGCGCGCTGAAGGCGCTGCTGGCACGCATGACGGAACGCGGCACAACCATTTTCCTGACCTCCCACGTCCTGGAAATTGTCGAACGGCTGTGCAGTCACGTGGCCATCATTCATAAGGGGCGGCTTGTCGCGCAGGGTTCGCTGGAAGAATTGCGCGCGGGGATTTCAGGTGAGGCTGGAAGTAAAACCACGCTCGAGCAGATTTTCCTTTCTATCGTTGGCCAGGACGGCACGGAACGTCCGCAGCTCGAGGAGCTTAGATGGCTGATGTGACGCAGTCCGTCAGTGTCTTTGAGCAGGTCCGTTTGGTCGCCGGACTTCGCTGGCGAATTCTAAGGAACAGCCTGCGCAAGAAAAATAATCGTCTCGACCTGATCGGCTTGATCTTTACGGCGGTGTTCAGCGGCATCTTGGTTATCGGACTGAGTTTTGCCTTTTACGCTGGCGCGTACGCTTTTCTTTCCCAAGGCCGCCTGGAGTGGTTGGTATTGCTTTTCTGGGGAATTTTTCTTTTCT
>Ga0209577_10000524_pt1 | contig 38953 bp, 33 predicted proteins | sample GraSoiAngelo_109_FD_185874 | JGI IMG/M metagenome (GOLD analysis project Ga0209577, IMG submission 185874) | Grasslands soil microbial communities from the Angelo Coastal Reserve, California, USA - 14_0903_12_20cm (SPAdes) (version 2) | ecosystem: Environmental > Terrestrial > Soil > Grasslands... | reverse complement strand
GGTTTCCAACGCTTCTGCTCGATCTGACTGGATGCCGGAAGCTGCCCTCAGCTGAGCAATGATAATAGTTGCAGCAATTTCCAGTTGGCGGTTGTTGGACTTGCGCGCAATTGCGAGAGCATTTTTTATGCGTTCGCTGGCCTCACCGATTTTGTTTTCCTTCAGCAGAGACATGGAAGCCTACACTGGTACCATGCACTTGTGGAGAAAACGTACCATGAAAAAGCTGCTGAAGTAGCGGGATATTCATGGTATAATCCACTCTGGTGATTGATCGCAAGACTGACGTTAAACTGGTCCGCGCTGCGTTGCGGCGCAGCCGTGTGGTCGCCCTGCTGGGGCCGCGGCAGTGCGGCAAAACCACGCTCGCCCGGCAGTTTGTGGGCCCTGACTCTCTCAACTACTTCGATCTTGAAGAGCCCCAAAGCCTGGCTCGTCTGAACGAGCCCGAAATGGCCCTGCGCCCGCTCAAGGGGCTCGTCGTCATCGACGAGATCCAGCGCCGCCCCGATCTTTTCCCGCTATTGCGTGTTCTAGCGGACAGGGTGCCACTTCCCGCACGCTTTTTGCTTCTGGGCAGTGCATCGCCTGACCTACTCCGGCAGTCGTCGGAAACGCTTGCGGGCCGGCTCGAAACCGTGCCACTAGAGGGCTTTCGGCTCTACGATCTTGGCGCAAACTCTCAAAGCCGCCACTGGCTGCGCGGCGGCTTCCCCCTCGCTTACACGCCACGCACTGAGGCCGACTCACTGATTTGGAGGCAGCAATTTCTTCAGACCTTTCTCGAACGAGACCTCCCGCAACTGGGCATCAGGATTCCGTCAGTGGCGCTTTGGCGGTTCTGGAACATGGTGGCCCACTACCACGGGCAGATTTGGAACGCCGCCGAATTGGCTCGGGCTCTGGCCGTAAACGAATCCACAGTGCGCCGCTACCTCGACCTAATGACTGGCGTCTTCATGGTCCGCCAGGTGCCACCGTGGTTTGAGAATCTCAGCAAGAGGCAGGTTAAGGCGCCGAAGGTCTATGTGCGTGACACGGGTCTGTTGCACGCCCTGCTGGGCATCACCAACCAGTTCGACCTCGAGCATCATCCCAAAGTCGGGGCCTCGTGGGAAGGCTACGCAGTGGAGGAAGTGCTCAAGGCGCTGCGACCCGACGAGGCCTACTACTGGGCCACACACAACGGGGCGGAGATTGACCTCGTCCTGTTCAAGAATGGGCGCCGCATCGGCGTGGAATGCAAGCGCGCCGATGCGCCCGCCCTGACACCATCCATGCGGATCGCCTTGGCGGACCTCAAACTAGATAGGCTCTATGTTGTGTATCCGGGTGAAAGGACGTATGCGCCGGCAAACAATGTCGAGGTCATGCCATTGGCGAAGCTGGTCAGAGCTAAGTGATATGCCAAACCACATGCGTGACGTAGAGCCGACAAGAAACAACATGAGGGATAAACTCCCTCTTCGAAGCGCGCACGAACCTGAGGAGCTCTGCAGTCGAGATCCCCTGTCCGGCCCGATGCCAAACCTAGTTCGCCGGAACCATTTCCACGCTGCAACCGACGGCATCGACCGGAGTCATCCTCGTGAGATCGACTATTCTCGCCTCGGCCTCGCCAGCAAAAAATGTAGTAATCCTGATGTTAGATAATGATGTTCTGAAGACCACATAATGAGGCCCAAACTTCAGCTCCGCCATCCGTAGTTCGAGCGAGAAGGACTGGTGTGTGGCGGCCCAGAGTCTCCGAGCGAAACCTGGCGAAGAAATGTCCAGCGCCCGGCTTGAATCGCCAAATCATCGCTCAAGAAGGTGCTATCCCGTAAATGCGAAGTCGCGGCCGCGAAAAAAGGCGCTCGGGGTCGCTCCTAACCAAGCGAGGCAAGGGGACGAAGATCACGGCTGTCACCGTGGCGATAGTCCTGACAGCACGCGGGGAAGCCTAACCTATTGAAAGAATGGCTCCTCAGGTAGGACTCGAACCTACAACCCTCCGGTTAACAGCCGGATGCTCTGCCATTGAGCTACTGAGGAGTGTCGTGATGCGCGCGCGGGAAGCGCGCCTGAATTTTCCTCTTCATAATATCATTCCCACCGGTCGCACGGAAGCCTGCGGCTAGGGCAGCAGGGCACGAATGGCGGTTTGAATCCGGACATAACCTTTTCTTTTCCGGCCGGTCCAATACTTCGTCTTTCATTTTTGTTACCCTAGTGCATATTTCCAGCCACTCTGGTGAGGTGCTTATGACGGGAGGTTTCCGCTTGCTCTGGGTTCTCGTTTGCTCGCTCCTTCTTTTCGCAGCGCTTTGGGGGGCGAACGGCCCCACAGTCACTACCACGGCGGGTCCGCCCAAAGCCAAGCCTGAGCCGGTCGAGGATACGCTTCACGGGCACAAAATTGTCGATCCCTACCGCTACCTGGAAAACGCCAGCAGCCCGGAAACACAGGAATACGTGCGTGACGAGATGGCCTACACGCGCAGCCTTCTTGATCCCCTACCCGGGCGCGACAAGATCCATGCGCGGCTCGAACAGCTACTCACGATTGGAAATATCACGACGCCTCAGCTGGGCGGCAACTATTATTTCTACACCCGCCGCGAAGGCGCGCAGAACCAGCCCGTTCTTTACGCGCGCGAAGGCTTCAACGGCAAGGATCGCGTGCTGGTAGATGCCAACCAGCTCGCCGCCGACGGCACTATCGCGCTGGACTGGTGGGACTCCACCCACGACGGCAAGTACGTTGCCTATGGCATGTCGCCCAGCGGCTCGGAGATGAGCACGCTGCAAGTCATTGAGACGGCGACCGGAAAGCTGTTGCCCGACACCATTGAGCGCACCCGGGCCTGCAGCCTTGCCTGGAAGCTCGACGATTCCGGCTTCTACTACACCCGTTATCCCAAGAAGGGCGAAGTTCCCGAGGGGCAGGAAGTTTATAACCGCCACGTCTTCTATCATGCGCTGGGCACCGATCCCGCCAAGGACCCGCTGATTTTCGGCGAAGGCCGCAACCCCGAAGACTGGCCCAACGTGGCGCTCTCCAATGACGATCGCTGGCTGCTGCTCACGGTTGAGCAGGGTTGGACCAAGAGCGAACTTTATCTAATGGACCTGAAAGCGGGCAGTCCAGCGGTCCGCATTACCGCCGGGAAGGAATTCCTGTATGGCGGTGACGTCTTCAACGGCAAGATTTACATTACGACCAACGAGGATGCTCCGCGCTATCGCGTTCTTGTAGCCGATGTCGCCAAGCCTGCCCGCGAGAACTGGAGAGAGATCATCCCGCAAACCGACGCTGTGCTTCAGGGCACCGGCGTGTTCGGCAGCAAGCTCATGGCGGTCTACGAGAAGAATGCGGCCTCGCAGCTCAAGCTGTTTGATATCGAGGGAAAACTGCTCGCCGATGTTCCCCTCCCGGCGATCGGATCCATAGAAGGACTCGGCGGGACCTGGGACCGCGAGGAAAGCTTCTTCGGATTCCAGTCGTTCACAGTGCCGCCGTCCATCTATCGCTATGACCTGAAAAGCCAGGAACAATCGCTCTGGGCCAAAGTGGACGCCCCTTCCATCGATTCCTCTGCTTATAAGGTCAACCAGTTTTGGTATCAATCCAAAGACGGCACTCGCGTGCCCATGTTTGTGGTGCACAAGAAGGGACTGGAGAAGAACGGCAAAAATCCCACGCTCCTCACCGGTTATGGCGGATTCAATATCAGCCTTACGCCTAGTTTCAGCCGTAGTCCGTACGTATGGTTGGAGCATGGCGGAATCTATGCAGTGGCGAACCTGCGGGGGGGCGCCGAGTTCGGCGAAGACTGGCACCGCGCCGGTATGCGCGACAAGAAGCAGAATGTCTTCGACGATTTTATTGGCGCAGCCGAGTATCTGATCAGCGAGAAGTACACTGACCGCGATCACCTGGCCATCCAGGGAGGATCGAACGGCGGCCTGCTGATGGGCGCCATGATGACGCAGCGTCCCGACCTGTTCCGGGCGATTGTGTGCCAGGTGCCGCTGCTCGACATGCTGCGCTATCAGAATTTCCAGATCGCCAAGCTCTGGATTCCCGAGTATGGCTCCGCCGAGGATCCCAGACAGTTCGAGTGGCTGTACGCCTATTCGCCCTACCATCACGTGAAGCCGGGGGTGGAGTATCCCGCCATCCTCTTTATGACGGCCGATACCGATACCCGGGTCGATCCCATGCACGCCAAGAAAATGGCCGCCTTGATGCAGGCCGAGGCAAAAAACGGCTCAAGCCGCGAGCGCCCGATCCTGCTGCGCATCGAGACGAAAGCTGGGCACGGCGCTGGCAAGCCAGTAACAAAGCTGATCGAAGAAGGAACAGACATCTACTCCTTCTTATTCTGGCAGCTCGGAGTGAAACCCTAGCGCCGGCCTCTTGCCGGCAGAGACAAAAGACAACTGTGTGGAGCACCCTGCCCGGTCGAAGATTCGGGTCCCCAACCGTTCCCAAATCGGGAATCAACCGCTTTTCCCGCCTCTCACAAGGCTTCGCACAAGGTTTGACCCTGTCCACCTATCGTGTTATAAAAACTCGTTTTGTGCCGTGCCCGCTGTGGAGAATTTGTCCCCAGTGGGTCGGGTGCGAAACCTTTATCCGACGCGGCCAAACTCAGCACCCCTGTCAAGTCTTGCAGTGGAAGCGTGCTCGGAACTCCGACAATGCGCTCCCCCGCCTTCTGCATCTGAGAATCGTCGGGACGAGTTGCGTTCCGGAGATTAGTGCCTTAGACGAGTAATTATTCCTGATTCAAGCTCGCTTGGAGGTTTCCTATGCGCACCTGGCTCGCAACAACTGCGTTCCTGGGCTGCCGTTTCGCGAAAGCCGGCCCTGCCGCCGTTTCTCTGATCCTATTAAGCGCGGTCGCGGCTTTCGCCCAACCCGCCGAAAGTGTCGGCGGCGAGGCCAGCCTGAGAGTCCCTGACTTGTCGTCGGTTCAGTTCCTGGGCGTGAGTGGGCATCGGTTATTGCTGGTGGGAATTCTATTTTGCATCTTCGGCTTGCTATTCGGACTCGCCATCTACACCAAACTAAAGAACTTGCCGGTGCATCGCGCCATGCGCGAGATCTCGGAACTGATCTACGAAACCTGCAAGACTTACCTCATCACCCAGGGCAAGTTCCTGATGTTGCTGTGGGTGTTTATCGCGGTGGTCATCATCCTTTATTTCGGTATGTTGTCGCCGGTTCCGGGCAAGTCCATTGCCGTCACCCTGCCGATTATCCTGGCCTTTAGCGTGATCGGGATCGCGGGAAGCTACGGAGTCGCCTGGTTTGGCATTCGCGTCAACACCTTTGCCAACTCGCGCACGGCCTTTGCTTCATTGGGCGGGAAGCCATTTCCCTGCTATCAGATTCCGCTGGAAGCGGGCATGAGCATTGGCATGATGCTGATTAGCGTCGAGCTGCTTATGATGCTGATCATTCTGCTCTTCATTCCGGGCGAATACGCCGGTCCGTGCTTCATCGGTTTTGCCATCGGCGAGTCGCTGGGCGCCGCTGCGTTGCGTATCGCGGGCGGCATCTTCACCAAAATTGCCGACATCGGCTCTGACCTGATGAAGATTGTCTTCAAGATTAAGGAAGATGATGCCCGCAACCCGGGGGTGATCGCCGACTGCACCGGCGACAACGCCGGCGACTCGGTCGGCCCCAGCGCCGACGGCTTTGAAACCTACGGTGTCACCGGCGTCGCGCTGATCACGTTCATTCTTCTCGCCATCAAGAATCCTACGGTGCAGGTGCAGTTGCTGGTGTGGATCTTCGTGATGCGCGTGGTCATGCTGATCGCCAGCGCAGCCGCCTACTTCATCAATGGCGTGATTGCCAAAGCGCGCTACGGCAACGCCGCTGAATTTAATTACGAAGCGCCGCTGACCTCCCTGGTATGGATTACCTCAGCTGTCTCCATTGTGCTGACCTATATTATTTCGGCCCTGATTATTCCGACGTTGGGCGGCGACCGCACACAATGGTGGAAGTTGGCCACGATCATTTCCTGCGGCACGTTTGCCGGCGCCATCATTCCGGAGCTGGTGAAAGTTTTCACCTCGACCGAATCGCGTCATGTAAAGGAAGTAGTAACTTCCGCCCGGGAGGGCGGAGCTTCGCTCGACATCCTCTCCGGATTTGTTGCGGGTAATTTCTCCGCCTACTATCTGGGACTGACCATGGTTCTGCTGATGGCGGTTGGTTACTTCATGAGCACCATGGGACTGCCTAAATTGATGGTCGCCGCCCCGGTCTTCGCATTCGGACTCGTGGCGTTCGGTTTCCTCGGCATGGGGCCGGTAACGATTGCCGTCGATTCCTACGGCCCGGTCACCGATAACGCCCAATCGGTTTACGAACTCTCGCTCATCGAGCAGGTGCCGAATGTCCAGCAGGAGATCAAGAAGACGTTCAATCTGGACGTGAAGTTTGATCGTGCCAAGGACCTGCTGGAAGCCAACGACGGTGCCGGCAACACGTTTAAGGCAACGGCGAAGCCGGTGCTGATCGGAACCGCCGTGGTTGGCGCCACGACCATGATTTTCTCCATTATTATGGCGCTCACCAACGGCCTTTCTACCAACGTGGACAAGCTCTCACTTCTACATGCTCCTTTCGTCTTGGGCCTGATTACCGGCGGAGCCATCATCTACTGGTTCACAGGCGCTTCCACCCAGGCGGTCACCACCGGAGCCTACCGCGCCGTGGAATTCATCAAGGCCAATATCAAACTGGAAGGGGTCGAGAAGGCCTCCGTTGCCGACAGCAAGAAGGTGGTCCAGATCTGCACCCAATATGCGCAGAAAGGCATGTTGAACATTTTCATCGGGGTGTTCTTCGCCACGCTGGCGTTTGCCTTCGTCGAGCCCTTCTTCTTTGTTGGCTATTTGATGTCCATCGCAGTGTTTGGTCTCTATCAGGCCATCTTCATGGCCAACGCGGGCGGCGCCTGGGACAACGCCAAGAAGATCGTCGAAGTCGAGTTGAAGCAGAAGGGCACGGACCTGCACGCCGCCACCGTGGTCGGCGATACCGTGGGCGACCCCTTCAAGGACACCTCGTCGGTCGCACTCAATCCGATTATCAAGTTCACCACGCTATTTGGATTGCTGGCCGTAGAACTGGCCGTCTCGCTGACTCATGAGAAGGGCTCAGGCCTGAGTCAGATTCTTGCCCTGGCGTTCTTCATGGTATCTCTGTTCTTCGTGCACCGGTCGTTCTACGGGATGCGAATTGCAGCGGCCCAGGAGGCGGACACCATCCAGCGCGCAGCCGCCGACTGACAAGTAGAAGGTGGAGGGACGGGCAGGGGGACTTGCGGCGAGCGCGCCCGATACCATTTATGAAACCAACTCTATGTATTTTGACTTCGGCCGGATAAACGCTTACCGCACCGACCTCAGATTATGGTTGCGATGTTCATCGGCCGTTTCAGTGTCGCATTAGCGGCTAAGCGGGTTGCTCCCAGAACTTTCCTAGGCACGCTCATCCTCGGAGCCCAGTTTCTGGATTTTCTGGGGCCCATCCTTCTGTTGACGGGTAGGGAACACCTGCGCATCGCGCCCGGGATCAACGAAGTTTCACCATTTGACTTCTACCATAATCCGATTTCACACAGCCTAGTCACTGCGATCGGCTGGTCAGTCCTGGTCGGGGGAATCTATTTTCTGGCCCGACGCTATGCCCGCGGGTCCTGGATGGTTGGGCTGGCTGTGCTCAGCCACTGGACGCTCGACTTCCTCGTGCACCGTCCTGATCTACCGCTCTGGCCAGGAAGCCCACGCCCAGGACTGGGGTTGTGAAACTCCTGAGCGACGTCAATTGCTCGAAGTCTGGTTCTCGGAGCGGGGTTAGCAGTCTATCTCGCCAGCACGACAGCCCAAGACGCGATCGGTCGCTACGCCTCCTGGCTACTCATGGCCTTGCTTTTCTTCGGACGGGTAAGCACGCTCTTCGCCGGCGCTCGGCCCAGCGTGAACACCATGGCAGGGGGCGCTTTGAGTATGTGGATTACCGTCTCTTGGGGCTACTGGGCGGATTGCCACCGGATGGCAAAGCTTCCTTTGTCGGCTTGAGCGCGCGTAGAAACGAAACAATCTGCCACCGCTGCGTCTCTGGCAAGCGCGCGAATGGCGGCATGCCCTTCTTCACGTTGCCGTTGGTGACCTTCCAGAACAGCGCGCCATCACTTTGCTTTTGCACTTCCGGTGTTTGCAGGTTGGCGGCATCCTCAATTCCGGTGCCGTTCTCACCGTGACACTCTGCACAGCTCCGCAGAAATAATTTCTTTCCACCCGCCGCGGCCTCGGCGTTGCCCGCCAGCGGGTTTTCCTTGGCCGCGGCGTCAGGAGGCGCAACAAACTTCGGGTCAGTCTTGGACTGCGAGTCTTGCGCAACGGCCAATGCGGCCGCCACAGCAAAAAGCAACAGAACGGACAGCCTCACGGTTTCCCTCCGAAGAGTCGAGCCATCTTGCGGCCGAAGCCACGCACTTCGTAACTATACCCCAAGCGCAGCAGCACCGGGTTGCGCCCGCGCGTCAGGCCGAAAGCCGGCGAAAAATGCAGCGCCGCGTTGTCACTCACTTGCCATGAGATGACCGGACCCAAATAGTGCGTTGTATTGTGCAGTCCGAAACCGTCCGTGCCGCCCAGTCCGCCATATAACTCCAGACCCGCGGCAAAGTTCTCCCGGCAAAATCGGCAGTTCTGGGCAGAAGCCATGGTACTCAGGGGACGGGAGGCGCCCACTGCGTATCCAAATTCGAAGCCTTCGCTCGCAGAAAGGTTTTTCTCCACAATGAAGTTTTCCGACAAATTCCAGGCATGGGTGTTACTGGAGAGAATCAGCTTGGTTTCCAGCTCATGGGAACGCTCTCTGACGAGCTCCGCATTGGGTACTCCGAAATCAGGCGTCTTCCCGACAACTTCTTTCTGAATGCGCGTCGCCTCGTTCACATTCTCGTATTCGATATAAAGGACCGGATTGATCCAATGCTCCCGGGCTAAGGCGCGAAAACGGTTTTCCCATCGCCAGCCCGTGAAGACGGTGCTGTCCCCGCGCGTGGACTGGCTTTCCAGGTAAAATTCCGTGGTCCACCACGCTTTTGCGCCGTATTCTAGCTCCATATACGGCGCCAAGTAGGCCTTCCGGCCCACACCGGGCACGCCGATCGTGCTGCTAGTGGCAATCTCCAGATTCCTGGGCTCCTCCAGGTGATGATCGTAGGTGACAAAGTAGGGGGCTTCCTGACCCAAAACGAATGACGACAGCAGGATCGTAAGGGCGAGGATGAATCGGTGAAGAAGGCGCATAAACGAAGCTCTCCCAGTTGCAACCCAGTTGCATTACAAATCTACTACTTACTTTAGGTTGCTGCGACGAGGCGGTCAACCGGGGCCTTGACTTTTTTGTTGCAACTTAATTGCAACTACTTGCAACTAGGCAGGCAATTCTCGCGCCGCGGATGAGGTCCGGCATTGGGCGCAATAGCCGCCCACTTCCAACCGGGTCACTACGATGTGGAAACGGCATTCCCTCTGGATCTGGCCCTTCAAACGGTCGAACAAGTCGCTTTCAAACTCGGCGATTTTGCCGCAGCGCAGGCAGGCCATGTGGATGTGATCGCGCTGAGGACGGCGTTCGTAAAAGTGCTTCTCCCCTTCCAGGTGCATCAGATCAAGCTCATCGATCAAGCCATGACGTTTGAGCAGGTTCAACGTCCGGTAGACCGTGACCCGATCAATACCGGGATCGAGCTTGCGCGCATGGCGCAGGATTTGAGAGGCGTCCAGGTGCTGCTTAGCGGTTTCTACAATGCTGAGAATGATGCGCCGCTGGTGCGTCATACGCAGCCCGCGCGACATCAGCTCAGTCTGCAGCCTTCCGGGTGTTTCAGTTTGCGGCAACGGCACGATACCTTCTCCAGTTATTGCAACTGACTTGCAGCTAATCTTAGCATCCACTCGGACTTGAGCCAATGAGTTAATCGAGATCATCGGATTGGCCTAGTAGCCCTTCATCTTCTCTCGCCCGCTGTGGGCCAGTTTCTCGATCTCTTCCGCCTTCTTGATGACGTCCAGAGAAAGTATCGGCTCATGCGACCGGTCGACGTACTCTTTCAACTCCATGGATAGCTTGAGGAGTTTTTTCCGTGTCGCGCTTCAACCCTTCCTGGCGCCACCTTATTCAACTTCTTGGCTTGTTCTCGCTGAAGTTTTATCTCTTGCTCTTCCGGCCGTTCCACCGGTCGTTGTCCGGGAATCGGGTGCCCCTGGGTTCTGGCCAACGAAAGACTTGAGCAGGTAGCCAGAACAGACGCTAGCACGGGAAGAGAGACGGATTTTCGCACCACAATGACCTCGAAGCGTTCTGAATAATGCTAATTATAAGGATTTCATCAGCCATCCCGGAGTTTGCGGTCGAGTTGCTATAATCGCGCCTCGATGCTTCTGGATGGGACGAACCTGGCGGACATTCCGTTGACCGAACGGCTGCGTTCCCTGCTGCTCGACTGGCGCGAAGACTGGGTCGCCTTTCTGCGCCACGATGTCCCCAAGATCGTTCTGGTCATCGCAGGCGCGGTGGTACTTATCCGCATTGTGCGTGTGCTTACGCGCGGGATGAGCGCCTTGCACGTGCGCAGAATCCCACCTGGCTTTCGCGCCCAGCAGATCCAGACCTTGGCTGCTGTCATCAACAGCATCGGAACCTTCGTCATCCTGCTCGTGGCCACCCTGCAAATTCTGCCGCTGCTGGGGCTCAACCCAGGCCCCGTGCTGGCCAGCGCGGGGATCGCAGGACTGGCTATCGGCTTCGGCGCGCAAGCCCTGGTCAAGGATTTCATCAACGGTTTCTTCGTGCTGCTGGAGGACCAATACAACATCGGCGACACGGTTCGCCTTGCCGGCGTGAAAGGCAGGGTGGAGAACATGACGTTGCGTCGCACCGAGCTGCGCGATGATGACGGCACCGTCCACATCATCCCCAACAGCCAGGTGCAGATCGTTTCCAACATGACGCGTGACTGGGCGCAGGTTGCGCTCCACGTTTCTGTTGCCTACAGCGAAGCAACCGACAAGATCATCGGCTTGCTGAAACAGGTAGGCGACGACATCCGCCATGACGCGGCTTATGAACCGGACATCGTTACCGACGTCGAGGTGCCGGGCATCGAGCGGGTTGCCGGTGGGGAAGCCGATTATCTGGTCCTGGTCAAAACCAAGCCAAACCGGCAATACGCGGTCAGCCGCGAGTTCCGGCGAAGGATCAAGGAGATCTTCGAGAAGAACAATGTCCAGGCTGGATTGCCGGCCCGCGTGTATGTCAAAGAAGTAACCCCCGACAGCAAACCGCAATCAACATAAAACCGCCTGACCCCAATCGGGAACACCCTATGCCTGGATCAATTGGGCCAATTTATGCTGGCCAATTTATGCCCAATTTATGCTGTTGCAGCCGCAATCTTCTTGTGCTACCTTGCGCGTTATAACGTCAACGGTAATCCGCTGCTAGGTTTCGCAGCTCTCCCCTAAGACGTGCTGGAGCAGCGGACAGAGTGGTCAGGCCCCTTGTAGGTGTTTCGAGGAAGGGCAAATGTTGCAAACACGGCACTGGCCAATCGATCTGATCTGCTCCATGGTGATGATGTTGTTCCTCCTGGGTCTGGCCGGCTACGCGCTGGTTCAGCATTTCCTCGATTGACGCTTCGCGTTGCTTGGTGGGGAGCAACTCCTCTCTATTCCCATCCCTATGCTAAGCTCGCCTCTTAGCGCACAAAGGGCGGAGGTTAGTTGTCGAATCCCAAGACAATCGGGACGGTGTTTGGGCTGTTGGGCATGCTGTCTTTCAGCCTCACATTGCCGGCCACGCGTGCTGCCGTTCTCTACCTCGATCCTGCGGTCGTTGCTTTCGGACGACCGCTGCTGGCAGGATTGCTGGCTGCGATTCTCCTGCTCGTCACCGGCCAGCACACGTTTCCGCGTCGTTACTGGAAGAACTTCGCGCTGCTGATTCTCGGCGCTGGAATCGGCGTGCCGCTGACCTTCGCCTGGGGAATGCACAGCTTGCCTTCCGCGCACGGCGCAATCACTCTCGCTCTTCTGCCTTTGGGAACAGCGCTGGTGGCGACATTGCGCGCCGGAGAACGCCTGTCGCCACGGTTCTGGGCCGCGAGCATCGTGGGAAGCGCCGCAGTGCTGGCGTTTGCCGAGTTCAAGGGCGCGGGACACATTCAACTCGCCGACCTCATCCTGCTGCTTTCGGTAGCGGCGTCTGCCTTGGGCTATGCCGAAGGAGCACGATTGACGCGCGTCATGCCCGGTTGGCAAGTGATGAGTTGGGCGCTGGCGATAGCCGCGCCGTTGCACGTGATTCCCTTCCTGCTGGCGGTGCGAGCTCACGGCCTCTCGGCGCCGGCAAGCGCGTGGTGCGGATTCATCTACATCGCCCTGGTCAGCCAGTGGACCGGCATGTTCGCCTGGTTGCGCGGCCTCTCGACGGGCGGCATCGCTCGCATCGGACAGCTACAGCTGGCTCAGCCCTTCTGCACGCTTCTGTTCTCGTCTTTGCTGTTGCGGGAATCGATTACGCCTGCCATGCTGATCGCGGCCGCGATCGTTGTGGGCGCGGTCGCGGTAGGCAGAAACGCCAACATCGAAACCCGGCAGAAATCCCGGCTGGAAAATTCCGACGAGTTGGAACCAGAAACCTAGCGAGGTGAATTGTGGCCAAAGCAAAAACCCAGACGGCTGATCCGCCGTATGCGAAAGTTGGACGTCCGCAGGTTCCGCCCCAGGTGCGGCTTAAAGAAAGACAACAACTATCTTCCCTGGAGCCAGGCGGAGGAACGTTTGACGAAGTCGCGCAATTACTGGATCTAGACGGCCTGACGGACGGCCGCATTCGATTCCGCTGTGGGGCTTCTGGCTCGAGGGCGCATTGTACTTCGGCACAGCACGCTCGTCGCGGCTGGCGCGCAACCTTGCGCGCCAGCCCGTGGTGTCGGTGCACCCTGGAATCGGGAGACGATGTGGTGATTCTTGAGGGCGAGGCAGTCGAGGTTAGCGACCAGTCAACGCTCAAGAAGCTCGATGCGGCCTCGCGCGCCAACTACAAAATGCCGCTCATGCTGGTGCCGGGAAGCGTGCTCTAGTGCGTGCGACCGAAGATCGCGCTGGCGTGGACAGAAAAAAAATCTTTTCCAATGCGACGCGCTGGGAATTCAGCCCAAGTTGATGTTGCTTTGTGGGAACGGATCTTTGAACCGTCCAGGCGGGTCTGAGACCCGCCTCCACAAACCCCACATAGCCACATAGAAGCCACATAGCTGCTGGTTTGACTTTGCCCAACTTTCGGAGTAGCTTTCCGCTGTCGGGCATAGTCCACATCCAAAACTCTTCCCATCTGACCGACGTTTAAATCTTAAGGAGGTTTGATGCAAAGACTCACCAGCTTCATGTTGGGCCTGTTCCTCCTGCTAGGAGGACTGGCCGTTGCTTTAGCGCAAGACAAAACCGAGGGTCTCAGTCAGCCGCCGAAAGTCCTGGTCATCGCCCGCGAGTTCGTGAAGCCGGGCAAGGCGGGCATGATCCACCACAGATCCGAAACCGCCTTCGTGCAGGCGTTTGCCACGGCCAAGTGGCCGACGCATTACCTGGCTATCAATTCGATGTCCGGCAAGCCGCGTTCCCTGTTCCTCACCGGCTACGATTCTTTCGAGGCAATGGAAAAAGACAATAAGGCGGCAGAAAAAAATGCCGGCCTTTCTGCGGCGCTCGATCGTGCCTCGCTCAATGATGGTGAACTGTTGAGCGACTTCGATCAAGGCGTATTCGTCTATCGCGAGGATCTGAGCCTGAACCCGGCCGCAGATCTTCCGCACATGCGCTACTTCGAACTATCCGCCTTCCGCGTGAAACCGGGACACGAGAAGGACTTCGAGGAGCTGGCCAAGATCTACATCAACGCCTACTCGAAGGTCCCAGACACACACTGGGCCACATACGAAGTCGCATACGGTTCACTGGGCAACACCGTCATAGTGTTCTCGCCCTTGAAGACGGCGTCGGAGATTGACCACAACTTCGTCCAGGGCAAGCAGATTGAAGAAACGATGGGCGAAGACACGATGAAGAGGGCTCACGAATTGTCGGCAGCGTGCCTGGAGTCGACGCAAACTAACCTGTTTAGTTTTGAGCCCAAGATGAGCTATGTGCCGAGCGAGTGGGCAAAAGCTGATCCGACCTTCTGGGGTCAGAAGACGGTGATGGCCGCTGTTCCCAAGAAAGCGGCCGAAACGGCCAAAAAACAGTAGGCCGAAGTTGTTGTGCGGCGCGGACACTGCTGTCCGCGCTTTTTTCGTGTGCTGGAAGGCTCCCGCTAGTTCTTGTCTTCCCCCTCAGCCTGCTTGTCGTCCTGGGGTTCGGAGTTGCGCGCGCGGGCCTTCACGCCGCTCCAGTTGCGGGTGATGACCTCGCAGGCATCCTTCACCGCGTTGCCCAAGGTGCGAGTGGACTTGCTCATGACGGCGTCGCCATCGCGGTTGAACACCACCACCTTGTTGTCGCGCAAAAACAGATCTTTGCCGCCCTCGTGATCGAGCAGAACTATGTAGTCGGCTTTCTCCTTATTGTTATTGATCGTCACCCGCGGGCAGCGCTGGTTAAGAGTCTTAATGATTTCTGCGGTCTGCGGGCGGTCGCCGCCGCCGCCGCCACCGCCGAAGCCGCCCGCGGTTCCGCCACTTCCGGCTTTCACTTCCCAGGACCTACTGCCGCTGACGTAGACGCGCGGGTTATCCCCGGCAAAGCTAGGGGACAGAACCGCCAAAACCAAGCAACTCAGAAAGAGAAACCTCATGGAACCGCCCCCCGTGCACGGGCCTCAGCGGCCTCTACTCTGCTTGGAACCCGGACCAGAGTGAATGGTTGCCCTTGTCGGAATTGTTGATTTTTGATTGCTGGCTGTTGATTTAAGAAAAGCCGCCACGGAATGGCACGGATGATTGTCGATACCCAGGGACAGCCATACGACATCCGGGTAGCACGCTCGATCGGCAAGGGACTCGACGAAAAGGCTGTTGAGGCCGTCCGCCAGTGGAGATTCGAACCTGCCAGATTCAACGGGCACCGGTGTCCGTACAGATCAACGCCGAAGTCAGTTTTCGGCTGTATCGAAAAATCACACACTGGGCTCGATTTATGGAAAAGCCGGCCACGGATTTGCACAGATAAACCCGGATCATGACCCGTGAGATCCGTGGCTACGTCTTTCGTCAAGCCGATATCCGCCTCCCCTCCAAGTGGAGCTTGGACGGGCCACCCTCGCAACTAAGAACAAAGACGCGGACAGAGCCTGCCCTGAGCGAGCCGAAAGGAGCGTACGCGCCACCGGAGAAAGCGCCGCGGGCGAGGGCGCCTGCTCCATCACAGCGAGTTTACGAAGTCGAGAACCGCCTGCTGATCGGCGGCGGACAGATGCTTGAAGTGCTTAGCCGCCTCACGGCCTTCCTTGCGATGCCTCAAAATGGCGTCTCGCAGGGTGATTGATTGTCCGTCGTGCATCATGCGATTGCGGAAGCGGATGCCCCATAACGGCGCGGTGCGCAGCTTGTTCTGGGCTTTTTGGAAGTGTTGGGGCGAAAAGCTCTTCCACTGGATCTGATACATTCTCACCCCGTAATGTTCGATCATAGGGACAACCATCCCGTCACCTGTCCCGACGTTGTGCAGCAAAAAATCGGAATACGGATAGAAAGTCTTCCCTCCCAGGGCGTCAGAAATGGTGTACGTGCCTCCGTTGATCTTGGCGCCTGCTGCGGCTGTGGTCAGGGTGCGCACGTGGCAGGTGACACAGCCAATCTTGTCAAACAGCTGAGAGCCCTTTTTGGCTTGCGGAGTGTCGGCCAGCGTGGCGTCGCGGGCGGGAGCCTTGGAGGCACGGACGAAGCGGGCGAAGTGGTCGACGTCGTCCAAGCCGTCAGTACCGGGTTGATTGTTAGGCTCGGGAGCCGTGTTGCACAGCTTGGTCACTTCATCGGGAAAAAGGCGGCTGGTGATGCCCATTTCGTTTACGTAGGCGTCTCCGGAGAATGACAGGAGGCTGGCGTGCTGGTCCTTCCAGCCGAAGCGTCCGATGCCGGTTTGTCCAGGAGCCTCGACGATGGGCACATAAATCGCCTGTCCGCAGATTTTGTGGTGGGATTCCTCGCATTGTTTCTTGGAGAGGTCCAACAGCGTTTGGTCGGCGACTGCCTCGACGAAGCCGTCTCCCAGGAGACCAACGGACATACGATTGGTTCGGATGTTCTCGCTGTCAGGCACATGCTCCTGGATTTCCATGTCGGGGAAGGCTGCGCTAGGGCAGATCGAGCGATCATTCACCAGGGTGCGGCCTTTGATGATCTCTGTGCCGTGCGCGATGGGGATTTCCGGATTGTGAAAAATGTGATCGTGCCCCTGATGGCCGACGCGCAGTTCGGAAACCTGGCTGGTTCCGCCGGACGTCGGGTTCTGGTGACACTCGCGGCAGGATTGAGCGTTGTAGAGAGGCCCAAGGCCGTCGTCGACACCCTCCGTCTCGTCGAATTTCGCCTGATCCGCCTGGTGGGCAGCATCGTCCACCATGCCGTTGCTTTTGTTGTCGAATCCGGTGGGCGCCTCCGGGTCCGGGGAAGTGGTAGAAACAAGGGCAACACTGAGAAACAACACGACTACCAGGAGCTTCATGAAGGCTTCCTCTCCGGCAAAGGGCGCATGACGTAAATATCATTTGAGCGTGGCCGCCGACAAGTGCTTAGCCAGCGTCGCGAGGTTCAAAAAAAAGGGCTGGCGGAAGCTGTGGAAAACAGAGGTGGGACATGCAATAAATCATCGTTTTACGTGAATTTAATATTATTGCTTGTCATTGTCCTCGACCAGCGGCGGATTCGGCGTAAGGGTTGGCTTTGGTTGGCTTAATGCCCGGTTTATGCGCACCAGCCGTGCTCCTGCGAGGTTTTTCATGCGCCGTCGCGAACGGAGAGTACAGCTCTTCCAAAAGGACTGCGCGTAGCTTCGCGACGTATTGCTCGCGCAATCACAGTGTCCGAGGCGCATTAATCTGAGTAAGTCTCCGCGCGATTTTGAACCCGCCCGCGACTGAATACAGACCCCGCGCCCGGGAGGTAATGATCCGTGAATACCAGCACATCCATTGATTTCGGCGAATTGTACAGAAGGGGGGTTCGCCGAGAGCGCTCCCAAGAGAAAGCTCGTGCTGCTGCATGAGGTGCAGAAAGCTATCTGTGACTGGCTAGCGGGCGCCTACCGGAAAGACAACGAACACGGAGTTGGAACGCAAGCCCCAGCAGGCGGCCTCCTGATGGCCCGTGGCTGTTCTGAAGCGAAGTGAGGATCGATTTCAGGGGCATAGTCTGACTTATGCGAATCGAAAGCGGACCCTACAATGGTCGTGAACAGCCCCACGTGAGTTCCTAACCGCCACCCCTCGGTGCCCTTCCCGTACACGATCATCCGCCGGGCAACGGATCGGATGCTGATGATAGAAGGCTCCGCGGGCACGGAGAGAGACGCCGGCGAGGTGGTGAAGCGTTGCCTCGATAGATTTCAAGAGCAACTGAAGCGGAACCTGTAGAGATCCTGGAGAGAGGCGATCGGGTCCGAGTCATGTGAGGCACAGCACGCCCTCACTGCCCTCAACCGAAGGGGCCGTAACTGGGGCAGTGCAGGCTTTCATCCCGTAAATTTTTCCTGGGCTGCTCGGTGATTAAGCTTAAGGGCAACACTCATCCCTCGGCGTAGAGCCTGCTGAATAAGAAGAGCCAATGAAACAGCAGGTTCTTCGCTTCGCTCCCCATGACAATTCCCTGGAAACGAAAACGCACTCGCGCGGGCGAGGGCGCCTGCGCCCGCAAGAAACCCTGGCCACAGGGCTGGGTGTAGAAGTCGCATTTTATCACGCACATGACTAGATTGTTTCTTGGATGGGTGCGCGGACATAATCGCGGTGTCATGCGATCCAACTTCGAATTATCTGAGCTGTCGTCTAGCAATCTTCCCGAAGCCGTACCCTACGCCATCGTCACTCCTCCCGATTACAGAGCGTCGGTTCCGTTTCCCCTCTGTCTCGTGCTGATGGGCGGAGGCGGCAGCCGCCAGAGCCTGATCGATTGCCAGCCGTTGCTCGACGCCTGGTGGTCGGAGGGCTCGCTTGCTCCCATGGTCTTGGCCACACCCAGCGCGGGCATGAGTTACTACGTCGAAGATCCGGAACAGGGTGTGAGATGGGAATCGTTCCTCATGGAAGACTTCATCCCGCACCTACGCAAGGCATGCAATGTGGGAGACGATCGAGACGCGACTGCGATCACGGGAATGTCAATGGGCGGCTATGGAGCGCTGAAAATTGCCTTCGCGCATCCCCAGCAGTTCGCGGCGGTCGCGGTCATGAATCCCATGCTCGAACCGGGATGCGCCGATTCGGAAATTGGCGCACGCAACCGGCTGCATCACAGCTCGGGCGGTCCGGCGCGGCTTATCGGGCCGGGGCGCGATCCCCTGCTGTTTGCCGCCAACAATCCGGCGAACCGGGCGCAAGCGAACGCAGGCCGCATTCTGGAATCTGGTCTGCCGATTTACCTTGAGGTCGGCGACAACGACTTCGTCAATGCGCACGATGGAACTGAGTTCTTGCATCGGGTGCTGTGGGATCTGGATATTTCGCACGAGTATCGGCTGGTGCGCGGCGGGGATCATGGAGGGCCGTGGTTTCGTCCGCGCCTGCGTGCCATGTTTGCATGGCTGAGCGCTGTGCTGACAGCGACGGGCGAACCGAGTAATGAGGAGCGTACCTTCCGCGCGGTTAAAGAGCAGTTGCGCTCGGTGCGGGAGAAAGCCACGGCGGTGGATCCTACTACTGGTCGAAGATTCGGAGTGCTGCCGAGAGAATCAATGGGGATGTAGAGTGGGCGCGGACAAGAGTGTCCGCGCCACACGGGAAAACTCTTACAGCGAGCTCATGTTGGCCAGGAATTCTCCGTTCGACTTGGTCTTGCTCAGCTTGTCGATCAGGAGCTCCATGGCTTCTACCGGGGATAGCGGGTTCAGAACTTTCCTGAGTACCCAGATTCGCTGCAGGTCATCTTTCGGGATGATCAGCTCTTCCTTGCGGGTGCCCGAGCGCTGGATGTCGATGGCCGGGAAGACTCGCTTGTCGGAGAGCTTGCGGTCCAGGATGACTTCGCAGTTGCCGGTGCCTTTGAACTCTTCAAAGATCACGTCGTCCATGCGCGAACCGGTATCAATCAGGGCGGTGGCGATGATGGTCAGCGAGCCGCCTTCTTCTATGTTGCGGGCCGCTCCGAAGAAACGCTTCGGACGCTGGAGGGCGTTGGAGTCTACGCCGCCGGAGAGCACCTTTCCGGAGGGCGGAACGATGGTGTTGTAGGCGCGGGCGAGTCGCGTGATGGAGTCGAGCAGGATTACGACGTCGCGCTTGTGCTCGACCAGGCGCTTGGCCTTCTCAATCACCATTTCGGCTACCTGCACGTGGCGAGCGGCGGGCTCGTCGAAGGTCGAGGAGATGACTTCGCCTTTGACCGACCGCTGCATGTCCGTCACTTCTTCCGGACGCTCGTCAATCAGCAGCACGATGAGCACAATCTCGGGATGGTTGGTGGTAATCGAGTTGGCGATATTCTGCAGGATCATGGTCTTGCCGGCGCGGGGCGGCGAGACGATCAGGCCGCGCTGGCCCTTTCCGAGCGGCGTCAGCAGGTCCATAACGCGGGCGCCGACATTCTCGCGCGCAGTTTCCAGCTTGATGCGCTCCTGCGGATAAAGCGGCGTCAGGTTGTCGAATAGAATCTTGTTGCGCGCCTCTTCCGGCGACTCGAAGTTCACCGCTTCGATCTTGACCAGCGCGAAGTACTTCTCGCCCTCGTGGGGGGGACGGACCTGACCACTGATAGTGTCGCCGGTCTTGAGGTCGAACTTGCGGATCTGCGACGGTGAGACGTAGATATCGTCCGGGCCGGGGAGGTAGTTGTAGTCGGGCGAGCGCAGAAAGCCGTAGCCGTCGGGCAGGATTTCGAGCACGCCCTCGGCAAAGATGTGGCCTTCTTTTTCGCTTTGCGCCTGCAGGATCTTGAAGATCAGGTCCTGCTTGCGCAAGCCGCTCGCGCCCGGCAGATCCAGAGTTCGGGCGATCTTAGTTAATTCCGTGATGTTCTTTTCTTTGAGTTCAGCTATGGTCATGGTCACCTACTGGAGATTTTCAAGGGGGGTCGCTAAAAGGAAGATTTCACTACACCGCGCGGGCACGCGGCGGGGCTGAGTTCAGGCAGCCCGCCGCTGCGCCTCAGAAACATTCTCCGGCTCGGAAAGAACTGCTTGCCGTTCCGAGTCTGCAATCCGATCCAGGACTTCGTTCATGGTCTCCTGGATACGGGTATTGGGTTTATGGAATTTCCGCGTAGCCTTCGACGCAAGCTGGCAGAGCATATATCGGTTACGCAGGGTCTGTAAAGCGTCAAAAACGCGATCAGAGCGCATGATGTTAGCTTCTCCTAAATTTCAAGAGTCGGCCGGACTCACCCTGCCAGCCCTCGGGCGGTAAAGGTGCGGTCCCCAGGGACAGGCTCTTTATTTATTAGATGGGCTTTGTACGGGACAGTTACTTACATCCGTAATGATGCTCCGCCGTCTCCGAAAGTTGCTCAATTTTCTGGATTTGGCCCGTTGTGAACGGAGGTTCGTTTCCTGACGGCCAACTGAACGGGTACTCCCGAGTACGATTTAGCTTAGCGAACGCTGAGCGAAGGGTCAAGGGAAAAATTCGAGCCCTCTTTCCGGGTTGAGAACCTAGGCCAGCGGCTAACCCGGTTAACCGGATTCCATTGACATTGCGGGCCTTAAGGGTATAGAAGCGGCTCACCACGTGAGGAGCGCCATGAGAAGGATAAGGCTGGCGGTAGGGTTTTCCCTGCTGATCAGCATGTCCATTCTCGCCCAGGAAGGCACCCCGAAAAGCGACCAGTACAAGATGACAGCCAAGAAGCGAATCCCACCGCCTTGGAAAATGACGGATGGTCTCGAGATAGCCAAGTTGCCGCGCGTCAGCGACAAGGAACCAGAGTTCGCCATCGTGCGGCTGAGCGATACCGAGTACAAGAAGTTCCGGGAAAGTCCAAAAGACTGGGTGAATGGCCACCACATCCTTCAAATTTAACGTAAGGGAGATGAAAGCTTACGGGACCGCCAAGCCGGAGAAGGACCCGCCGCCAGAAGAGACTTACTGGTGCGTGCTCATCAGTCATTGGCCGGGCAGCACCGCGGTGTATACCACCTACTCTGCTACGGAGCCGTCCTAGGGGAGCATCCAGAAACAGGGGTTTCGGCGAATTCTCGGGCCATAAGTCGTTTGTTTCCGTCGCACGAATTTCACAAATGGGCCTTTCTGGATGGGCCTCTAGACGGGTCAGAGATCAATGCGGTGCATGAGTTTTTGAAAACGTTCATCGGAGCGCAGCGGGTCGAAGGCCGGATCGAATTTGATCCAAGCGAGGTAAAGATCTCGTTCCGGAGTATGCTTTCTCGAGCCAGCGGAATGCTTCTTCCTTTTCTCCTAATGCGGTATACAAGGTCGCGAAAAAATAAGGGGGATGTAGGATCGGGTGGATTGATCCTGTTTACGAATTACTTAGCGAGAGAGGGCGCCTGCCCGATCATAGTAAGGTGTCAATGCCGATTGCTGGCATGTTACTACCTTGACGCTCAGAGCGAAAAGACAATGCTGAGGCGCGCCACTTGAAAATACGTGCTCCACGGTTCTGTAACGTCACCAGGATGCGCGTGACCAGGGTGCCATTGAGCTTAAAATTTCACCTAACTGAGGCCAGCGGTCATCCGAGGTATTCTTGCAAGCAGCGGCGAGCCGAGTCTGTGACAATAGGCAGATATCGCGCGGAGCATACTCAGGTCGCAGCAAGCATGTCTTAAAGCAGCATCGGCAGGGTCGGGATCCTTCGACTCGCGAAGAGCTTCCGCGAGCGAAAGCTTTCGGCTCCGTCAGGATGACGCAAACAAACGGCTAAGCAATTTCGGGGCAACCGATGACCGAGACATTTGAGTCGGGCATCAAGCTTGAACGCGGGCCGTCCGACGCGGGGGTATCCCTGGTATCCCTGCCGGGCCAGGCGATGGGGTGGTACTTTGAGTTCTTTTTCCTGTCCGGTTTTTGCAGCATTCTGTACGAACTAGTTTGGCTCCGCGCGCTTTCACCTCCTATGCCATTGGATGGGCGTCCCTGGTGCTGGGGTTCACCACCAGGAGCTTTGACAGGTATCTCCCTAGACGCAATCTGCTGCGCGACTGTACGGCAACGGTCATTGCCTATGGTCAGGGCAGGCACAAAAGCTTGCTGGTCAATGGTGTTGGGATGACGGTACTCACCCCGATTACCAAGATGATGTCGGCCGTGTCGCTGGCGTTCCTGGACCACGCGCCGCAGAATGCGCTGGTCATGTGCTTCAGCATGGGGACAACGCATCGCTCCATGATGTCGTGGGGAATCTCCTCGACCCCGGTGGAACTGGTGCCCAGCGTTCCGCGATTCTTCTGGTATTTCCATGCTGACGCCGCCCAGGTCCTGGCGTCACCAGGTTCGCACGTGCTCATTGACCACGGGCGCCGTTTCCTGACGCCAACAACCGAGCAGTTCGATGGGATCGCTCCCGACCCGCCCCTCCTCCGGAAGCAGGCGCTTCAAGCCTGCTTTATTCGAAGGAGTTCTATTCGCTTGCCAGGCTGGCATCAAGGCCGCAGACGGTTGTGCTGAGAGTCTGGTGAAGCGTGAGGGGACGGGGGAATGGGGCCGGCCGTCTGGCAGATACGGGAGGGACGGGCAACCAGGCCTGCCCACCCCACCCTCACCACAACCCTGCGCGACAGAACCGAGGGTGACCCTGCTGACGTCGCCCGGTGATCTGGAGGAAAAGTGCGTGGCGAAGAGTGCTTGGCAAGTTACAAAGTCAGAACCTTTGCGAGCTTATTGTTGTCTTGCCGTTATGGTATCTACTAGGATTCGAATATATCCAGCGCCACTGCCCCTTCACCGCAATGCTTGGGTACGGTGTAACCCATGGCTAACGACCCGAAGCACAACCCGCAGCGAAGTCCCAGCCACCTGGAACAGGAGGAATCGAAGCTGTGGCGAGTCGTGCTTCTGTTTGTCGTGTTGCTCGCCACGGCCCTGGCCGCGTTGAGTTGGGAACGCTTCCAGAACCTGCCTTATCGGCTGAGCGCAATTCCCGTTGTCCTGCTTCTCATCGCGATCCTGTTCGCCGCCTACGCTTATGGACGACGGCGCGAGGTTTCCGAGCTGAAAGTTCTGCTGCATGGGCTGCAGGACCGGGTAGGGGCAGTTCCCTCAGAAGAACAACTTGATCAGCTCAGCCAGGTTATCCGGCGGTCACAGCGCAGTTTCAAGGAATTGATCGATAGCTTTGATGACGTGGCCTTTGCCATGTCGCTGGAAGGCATCCTGCGCACCGTAAACCGGCGCATGGCGGACGCGCTGGGGCTCACCTACGGTGAAATCGTGGGACACCGGCTCGACGAGTTCATCGAGGAGCCGCAACGAGGCTTTGTCGAAGCAGGGTTGGGGCGCTTCATCGAGAAGAGGCGTTGGTCCGGTTTGACGCGGGTAAAAGTGAAGAAGACGGGCCGGATTCTTTATTTTGATTGCGTGCTCAATGCCATCTTGAAAGATGACGAAGTAGTTGGCATAAGCGGATTGGCACGGGATGTCACCGAAGCTCGGCAAAAAGAGACTCGCTTCACGGAACTGTTTGAAACCCTGCAGGAAGGCGTTTACTTCAGTACTCCGGAGGGAAAGCTGCTGGACGCCAATCCTGCCCTGGTTCACATGCTTGGTTATGAGAGCAAGGACGGCCTGTTGGACACCGACGTGACCGGTCTGAATTTTGATACCGGACAACCGCCGGTGCTGGGCCGTGATCCGGATGAAGGCGGCGGCGTGCGTACCCGGGAAATCACCCTGCGCCGCAAGGACGGTAAGCCCGTCGTGTGCCTGGATAGCTCGCGGGCAGTCTGGGATCCTACGGGAAAGGTGATTCGCTACCAGGGGACGCTGGTGGACGTCAGCGAGCAGCGGCAGATGGAAAGGCAGTTGCGCCAGCAAGAAGAGTTCCAACGCCATCTGCTGGAAAGCTTCCCTGACCTGATCCTGGTGATCGATCCCGAGGAGCGATATACGTTCGCCAGTTCGCGAATCCGCGACACCTGGGGATACGACGCCGACATGTTGAAGGGCAAGAAGGTCGGCGAAGTCGAGGAGCAGTCACCAGAATTCCTGGAATTGTGTCGCGACGTGCTTTCCGGGAAGCGGGTGTTCGGGTTTTGCGAATACCCGTTTAAACACCGTGGCGGCAATTGGCGGACCATGCGCGCGTCGGCCAGCCCACTGTTTGACGCTGAAAACCACGTTCGGGGCGTGGTCGTGTCGGTTCGCGACATCACCGTCGAGAAGAAAATGGAGCAACAGATTATCCAGACCGAGCGGCTGGCTGCGATGGGGCAAATGATCGGGGGCTTTGCTCATGAACTCAATAATCCTCTGACGAGTATTCTGGGACTAAGCGAAATGCTGCAGGAAACGGAAGTCAGAGAGCAATCGCGCAAGCACTTGGCCATGATGCACGGGCAGGCGAAACGCGCGGCTGAAATCGTGCAGAACCTGATGTACTTCTCGCGGCCGCCAGCGCCGGGCAAAAGCAAAGTTAATATCGCGGAACTTGTCCAGCGCACCTTACATCTTCACGCTTACTCGCTGCGCAAGAACAACATAAGCGTGGATTACTTGCCCGACGCTTCTCTGCCCCTGGTGATCGGCGATCCCAACCAGCTGATGCAGGTCTTCCTCAATCTCATCCTCAATGCGGAGCAGGCGATTCGCGAAGTTCGGGAAAGGGGGACACTGCGGATTCGCCTTGGGCGGGCCGACAAGGCCGTCTCGGCTAGCTTTCAGGACGACGGGCCTGGGATTCCGTCCGAGAATTTGCCTAACATCTTCGATCCGTTTTACACGACCAAGCGGCCCGGGCGAGGGACAGGATTGGGATTGAGCATCTGTAAGGCAGTGCTGAAGGAACACGGCGGGAACGTCGAAGCAACGTCCGCCCCGGGCGGCGGATCGGTGTTCACGGTCACGCTGCCCATCGAGGCCGGGTCGCAGGCAACCGGCTAAGTGGCCAGTGGTTGGTGGCCGTGGTTAGTAAGACGAGCGCTGGCCAGCAAAGAGGAATCCGTGACCCCAAGCTCTTTACTTTAAATGAAGCTTCTGAGCGCGCCAGCCGATAACTTCTGCAGTAAAGATCGAGCCGTCTTTGTCAACGGCGATTTGGTGAGGATCAAAGTGTGGCCCCTGCCCGCGTTCCGGACCACGCAGAATGCCAACCACTTTCCCGTCGCGGTCGATCTTCAGAATGCGGGCAGCGATGGCATCGCACATGAATAGGAAGTGATCGGGCGTAGTGACGAGACCGAAGGGATGGCCGAGCCGCCATTCCCGCAAAAAGCGGCCATTCGTGTCGAAGATCTGAATGCGGGTATTCTCACGGTCGCCGACATAGACCAGGTCGCCGTCAATTGCGATGGCATGCGGGGTATCAAACTGCCCGTGTCCGGTGCCCTTCATACCCCATCCCATTAGCGGATTGCCGTACTTATCGAACTTAAGGACCCGTGAGTTGCCGTAGCCGTCGCTCACGTAGATGTTGCCATCGCGGTCGAAGGCAACGTCCGTGGGCTGATTGAAATGGAGCACATCGTCACCGGCTATGCGCATGCGGCCGAGCGCCAGCAGTACCCGGCCTTCCGGGCTCAATTTCAGGACTACATGCGAGCCCACGTCGGTAGTCCAGATATTGTCCTCGGAATCCACTCGCACCATGTGAGCCGAGACGAACAGGTCGTCGGCAAGGCTGTGGATGAATTTGCCCGAAGGATCAAATTCCATCAGCGGGTGCTTGCCGCGATGAAAGACATAGATGTTCCCTTGGAGTTTACGGCGACTCCGGCGGGCTCGACAAAATGCTCGTCGGGAGGAAGCTGGAAGAAGTTCGGGACTAGCTCGTAATTGAGGCTGGGAGCGGCGGGTACGGCTGGAGCTTGCGCTGTTCCCAGACGGCACGAGAGCAGAATGACCAAGAAGAGGATGCTCCAGGATGCGAGACTCCGGTTCATCAGCACCTCAGGGAAAGTTTCTCCGACTCGAAACCACCGTCGATATGGCTCTTCTGTTGTAATCGGTACTCTGAAATCGAGCCGGCGGTTCCGAGACCCGCCTCCACACCAGCTTGTCCACACCAGACCCGCCTCTGCCCAGGACTTTTAGGAACAGCCGAGCTGCCGGCGAGACGCGGGCGTACCCTACCGCTCTACTGCCATGGCTACCGCGTTGCCTCCACCGAGGCAGAGGGCGGCGATGCCGCGGTGAACATCGCGGCGGATCATTTCGTAAATAAGCGCTACCAGAATGCGCGCGCCACTGGCACCGATGGGATGGCCGATCGCGACCGCTCCTCCGTTCACATTCACTTTGCTCGGATCGAGACCGAGTTCGCGCATCACAGCCAAAGCTTGCACTGAGAAGGCTTCGTTCAACTCGTAGAGATCGACTTCATCTTTCTTCCAACCGGTCTTCTCCCAGATTTTGCGGACGGCCCCGACGGGAGCCATCATCACCCACTTGGGATCAATTCCGCTGGTGGCCTGCGCGACGACGCGGACCATCGACTTGGCGTCGAGTTGCTTGGCCAACACGGCGCTGGTAAGCACCACGGCGGCGGCGCCGTCGTTCACTCCGGGAGCATTGGCGGCAGTAACCGTGCCATCCTTCTTGAAGGCTGGTTTCAGCGAGCGGAGAACCTCGATCGTAGTGTCCTCACGCGGAGACTCGTCCTTATCGAAAATCACCGGCGCGGCACCTTTTTTCTTGGGGGGGATCTCGACTGGAACAATCTGCGATTTCAGCCGACACTCTTTGATCGCCGCGACCGCCTTGCGATGGGAGTGCAAGGCGAATTCATCCTGCTCTTCGCGGGTGATGCCGTACTTCTCGGCCACGTTCTCTCCCGTGATACCCATGTGGTAATCGTTGTAAACGTCCCAGAGGCCGTCATGCACCATGGAGTCGATCAGTTGGCCATTGCCGAGACGGTAGCCGTTGCGTGCTTGGGGCAGAAGATAAGGAGCGTTGGTCATGGACTCCATGCCGCCGGCAACGACGACCGAACTGTTGCCCGTCTGGATGGCCTGCGCGGCCAACCCGACGGCTTTGAGTCCCGAGCCGCAAACCTTGTTGATCGTCATGGCGCCGACTTCCGGGGGAAGTCCGCCGAAGATGGCAGCCTGACGCGCGGGGTTTTGGCCGAGTCCCGCCTGGACGACGTTGCCCATGATGCACTCGTCCACTTGCTTGGGATCGAGGTTGGCGCGCTTCACGGCTTCGCGAACCACCATCGCGCCCAGCCGGGGGGCGCTGAAGTCGGAGAGGCTGCCTTGAAATTTTCCCACGGGGGTGCGGACTCCCGAGATGATGACGACGTCGTCGAATGCTGCCATAGGAGCGCTCCTGAGTGACTTCACAACTACTCATTATAGTCGCGCCCACCCATGTCAAACTCGGAAATCGCGGCGCAGAGCCTCGATCAGGACGCGTTGCCGTGAGGCACAATCTCTGTCCTGGAGACGAAAATTCGAGAAAGAAACCTGACACCAACAGCGATGCTGAGAATTTTTTCTGCGGGAGAGGCTGAATGACCTCAGTCACACGCGACTCATACATGCATTTTTCTCTTGACATCGTTTTTCAATGACTCTATACATTCAATCAGTCGCAACAAAAGACCGTTGCACAGTCCATGAACAATGGAAGGGAGAATAGATCAATGGCAACCAAGAAGAAGGCAAAGAAGAAAAAGAAACACTAATCGCTCAGTTAGAAGCGAACCAGGGGACGCGAAAAGCGTCCCCTAAAGTTTTTTGTGGGAAAGTTCTTCCTGCTCGGTTGTGCTCCAGGATTTGAAAACCAGATTCCTGGCTGCGCTCGGAATGACAAGAGACGAGACCTCTCTGGCAGCAATGCCGCGGGAGAGAATTGGGTGTCGCTTCAATGGGCGCGAGTGGCGGCCTTTTTGGCGGGGTCTGCTGTGTACATCCGCTTCTCGGTTGCGGGACAGAGATTGCGATAGGCACAGAAGGTACACTGGAAGCCCGGCTTCGCTTCAAACTGTCCGGCAGCGATTTTTGCCGCGGCGTCTTCCACCCTGGCCCGGGCTTCCTGGAGTTGCAAATCTGAGCGCGCGGTCACCACGGCGGTGTTGTCTTCCAGGTTGTAGAACATCAGACGGTCCGAACGGTAACCCCATCGCTCACGCGCCGCCAAGGCGTAGATGGACAACTGCAGACTCTCATCGGCATCATCCTGCGAACGTGGCTTGCCGGTCTTGTAATCAACAATAGCAACATGTTCGCCAGTGATGCGATCGATGCGGTCGACGCGGCCGATGATCTTCGCTGCGCCGATGGCAATCTTGAATTCCTGTTCGGTGTGCAGGACCTCGATCGGAGATTTCTGCCGGGCGGCGGCTAAGAAATCTCGCAGTTGCTCAATTCCCTGCTTTTCGTACAGCTCGTGCTGGTAGCGATCCTCGATCTTGGCTTCGGCGAGGTCGGTGCGAAACAGTTCGACAAGTTGATCGCCGGTCATGGGGCGATTGAACTGAATGGCGTCGTAGTAGGTTCTCAGGACGCGATGCATCGAAGCGCCATATTGCATGGCGGCGGGAACTTCGCCAGGGATTCTCCACTCGCGCTCGAGTTTGAACTGCAGAGGACAGGCTTCGTACTTCTCGATCGCAGTGGCGCTCAGAGTGTTGGCGAGGGCAAATCCGGGGGGCATCGCGAGCCACTGGCTGGCGTTGGACAGAACCGCCTGGGCCGGCTGTTCTGCCGCGAATAAATCAACTTGCAGCGGCCGGGCGTTGCGACGGCGTAAGGCGTGTCCCAGGCTGTGATCTTTCAGCAGGTCGCGCAGGAAACCGGGAGGCGTCGTGTCCTTGCCGGTGCCCTGCTTGGCATAGATGGCGAGGGAATCGCGGGCGCGGGTCATGGCGACGTAAAACAAGCGGCGCTCTTCCTGATCGTTTAGCTGCTTGCCTTCATCCTCGGCGAGCGAATCTTGGTCGCGGAGCTCACGCGGAAATTCGAAAAGAGGCTCACGGTAGCCGAGCGGAAAAGAGGGAGCGCTGGCTCGGATGATGAAGACATGATCGAACTCGAGGCCTTTGGCGCCGTGTGCGGTCATGAGGTGGACAGCATCCTGGTCGCGCGCGGCCATGGGGATTGCGCCGCGGGCTTCTTTGAAGTATTCGAGATATTCGAGCAGCTCTCCGGCTTCTCCGGTCTTGGTGATCGCCTTCTTTTCCCAGCTTTTGACGAAACTGAGCACGGCATGAACCACCGCTGAATCCTGCAATTCGAAACTTCGGATGAGAATGCCCAGGGCGGCAAGCGCTTGGGCCTTGGAACGAGCGATCTCTTCCCGTGCATCATGGAGTTTCTGGAGAACGGCCGGGCCGCGTTCCAGCTTCTCCATCACGGATGCCAGATTGGTTTGTTTTTCGGCGGCCCTCATGGCGGCGCGAAGCTTCTCCGGGTCCATGGCGAACTGCGGCAGCGCAGCGACACGGAACAGGCTGGCGCTGTCCGCGGTTGAAACCACGGCACCAAGACATGCCAGCAGGTCGCGTACTGCGGGCGTGTCCAAGACATCCATGTTCTCGATGGAGAACGGAATGTTCCAGCGGGAAAGCTCTTCCACGACCTCGTCGCGGTGATTGTGGTTGCGATAGATGATGGCAAAGTTCTTCCACGAGGTCCTGAGCTTGCGGTGTTTCTGACGAATCACGCCGACCAGGTCCGCCGATTCGAGTTCCCGGTCACGCCACAGGACTCCTTCGACAGGATCTTCGGGTAGTTCCCTGCCCTCGTTGTGACCCTCCAGTGCCCGAGCCGCTTGCAGTGGCGCCCGGCGATAACGGAGTCTGGCACCGAGGCCGGCGGGAAAAATTGGCGGATTCTTGGAAATCACTGCGAAGCCGCAGCGAAGAATCGGCGTCAGCGAGCGCTGGTTCTTTTCGAGCGACACCAGCTGGGCTGCCGGAAAGTGACGCTGGAATAATCCGAACGCGGCACTGGAGGCTCCCCGGAAGCGATAAATCGCCTGATCGGGATCGCCGACGGCAAAAATGTTTTGCTCGGTCCCAGCGAGTTTTTCCAGAATCTTGACTTGGGCGAAGTTGGCGTCTTGGAATTCGTCAACCAGGATGAAGCGGGCCCGGGCGCGCTCGCGCGACAAGAGTTCCGGATGGGCGGCGAGGAGTTCACAGGCGCGTGTGATCATGTGTCCGAAGGTGCCGAGGTTCTCTTCGGCGAGCATCCGTTCCACGGTGGCAAACACGGACGAGATCTCACGACAACGGCCCAGCACTTCCTCGTCCGGAATCTGATCTTTCGATTTCGTGACACGCGGGATGGGCAGTTCGCGCCGTTCGAGTCGAGCGACATAGTCCGCGTACTTTTCCGGACCGACCAGCTCGTCCTGACATCGGCGCATGAAGTCGAGCAACTCATCCAGGAATTTGCTCACGTTGGCGGCACGGACGAAGTAATTCAAATGGAGTTCGCGGATGCGCTTGCGCAAGTAAATCCAGAGGTCTTTATCATCGAGCACGCCGAAGTTCTTACCGCGGGCATGCAGGAGGTTATTCGAAAACGCGTGGAACGTGCTGGCCTGAACCGCGCAAGCGGCGCCTAGTTCCTTCTGCACCCGTTCGCGCATTTCCTGGGCGGCATTGTCGGTGTAGGTGAGCGCGAGAATCTCGTCGGGGCAGGCGTGACCTTCACGAATCAGGTGCGCTATGCGGCGCGTGAGGACCGTGGTTTTGCCGGTGCCCGCACCGGCCACAACCAGCATCGGACCATGCACATGTTCGATGGCCTGACGCTGGCGATCGTCGGGAGTGCAAGGGGAGGTCTTGGGCAACGGCATTCAGACGAGCATAGCAGAGAAGGATGCGTAGGTCCTAGGGATCCGGAACAGTCAGAATCGGAGTCGCGGCCAGCCGCGTCTCCACCCCTACTAGACTTAATTGCCATACCGAATCGCACAGGTTGCTTCCAGGAAGTGCGCGAGGCTTTCGACCTCGTGTTCGATTTTTGCGCGAACCGGCCCACGGAACGATGTGAATGGTTCAATGTCGACGGTGAAACTGTTTCTCGAGCGGGTGTACGACCACAGACCGACGATTCTGCCGTCGAGGAGGATTACTGGCGAGATCCATCCTGCCTGGCGGAAGACGCGCTTGTAGTGGCTGTCTTCGAGCCGATGATCCTTTTCTGCGTGGGCCAGCAGGTAGGGATCGAAAGCGGGCAGCAGGCGCAGGATTGGCGCGTTGAGGTCATTCCTCAGTTCTTCGTGATCGCGAGCGAGAATGAACACCTTCTCGTTCTCCACCGGCACTTCCTTCAGTTCAGGGAGCAACGAATCCCCGACCCGCCTGGCTTCCTTCATCGCAATTCCCAACCACGCGGAGAAATCGTGGACGCGCGCGGGGCCGTAGGCGCGCAGATATCCGCGCAGGAGGATCTGTATAGCCTTGTCTTCCGGAACTCGCTTCTGTCTGGGAAGCCAATTTTCGACTCGCCGGAAAGCGACTTCGCCCCCCTGATCCGGGGCGTAACAGATCACACCTTCTGAGCGGCTTTGCAGGGACTCCAGACCTTTTCCATCCAGGCGCGTACTCGCTTGCCTACTTTCGGTTCGAGCTGCGCGATCAGATCGCCTTGCGGCACAGCAGCGTCGGCGACCAGATCAACCATGACCTGGTTCATGTCATCCATTTCGTCTTCCGTAATGCCGAATTTGGACATGATCCGCATCAAGGCCGCGATGCGGCTGGTTCGGAGCGCGTTGATGTAGATGGAAAAATCACTGGCGGGCAGCCAGTGGAGGGTCTGGCGCATGCAGGAGGTCTCTGACGAGGGTTTTCCTTTTCCAGAGTGCGGATTGGATATCAGCGTGCGTGAGTTCCTGGTTCCTCGCCCAGAGCGCGAGTTCGGCGGCGGAGGAAAGTTGGGCCTGGATGCCGCAGACATCGGCGCAGATGGCGATGAGATCCGATGGCCGGCGGTCCAGGAAATGATGGCGGGTCAAACGGAAGCAGGAAACCTGGGTTCTAGCCATGATGGTGGCGTTCGTTCATGCATGGTGTGGGGCTTGCGCGTCCCTCCGGGGACCTGGCACATTTACTTGCGGTTGACCCAGCCCTGAAGAGCCAGGCTTTATCGCGACGCCCCTGCGGGGGCTGATCGCGCTCGGGGTCGACGGCTTGCCCTATCGAAGACCGATTCGCCAGAGCAGTTCTAGTAAAGCTCTGAGGATATAACGGCGATGGCGGCGATGGCGGCCGTCTCGGCACGCAGGATGGTATCTCCCAAAGAGGCTGACATCCAGCCTGATTGTTGGAAGAGTTTCAGCTCGGCAGGAGTCCAGCCGCCCTCGGGGCCGACGGCGACTATGACGCCGGCCTCCGCAGAGTGGGATTCGAGGGCCTGCTTCAGGGAGAGTTGCTCTTCCGATTCAGCCAACACGATTCGTGTGGCTCCCTCCAGGGTGACGGCTGCTCTCAATTCCAGTGGCTGGGCGATTTCCGGCGGCGAGATGCGGCGGGATTGCTCGGATGCTTGGCGCGCAATGCGGCGCCAGCGTTCCACTCTGCTAGCAGAAGCGGAGGCAAGATGCGCATCGCTGCGCTGGGCGATCAGCGGCACGATGCGGGACACGCCGAGTTCTGTGCCCTTCTCGATGGCCCACTCCATACGATCGAACTTGAAGACGGCGAGGGCCAGGGTGATTTCAAGCGGTCGGGCCGCTCCAACTTCGTCTCCCAGGTCAAATTCAACCCGATGATCGTGGATGGCCGTGATGCGAGCGCGGCGAACGGCGCCAGCGGTGGCGATATCGAACTCCTGGCCGACCTCTGCGCGGAGGACTCGAATCAAGTGATCGGCATGAGCGCCGGTGAGCGCCGCGCGGTGGGCGGAAGATTCGTCGGCAATCCAGCGGCGGCGTGTCATGGAAGCCTCATTGTAAACGCGATGTTGGGAAAGAAAATCCCTCACGGCTCGACCGAGGGGAAGTTAACAGGGTAGGGATCCTTCGACTCGCGTGAGTTTCCGCCCGCCAAAGCCCAGGCTCGCTCAGCATGACCAGCTATGGGAATTACGCGAAGATGTCTTTCACTTTGCCGAGCAGGGTGCGGCGTTGGGGGCGGTTTTCCACGCGAATGGTTCCGTCCAGTTCCTGCAGAAGTTCGCGCTGGCGCTTGTTCAACTTCGTCGGGGTCTGCACACGGATTTCCACAAACAGGTCGCCCTTGCCGTGTGCGTTAAGCATCGGAATGCCCTTGTTCTTGATGCGAAACGATGTGCCGGACTGCGTGCCGTCGGGAATTTTCAGGGCGTGATCGCCGTCGAGCGTGGGCACCTTGATCTCGGTTCCCAAAGCGGCCTGCGAAAACGAGATGGGAATTAGGCAGTGCAGGTCGTTGCCCACGCGCTCGAAGAACGGATGTTCTTTAACATGCAGGACTACGTAGAGGTCTCCGGGCGGGCCTCCGAAATAGCCGGCTTCGCCTAGGCCGGCGTAGCGAATGCGGGTGCCGTCTTCGACGCCGGCAGGAACTTTGGTTTCCACCGTGCGCTGGCGCAGCGTCCGACCTTCTCCTTTGCATTTGGGACAGGGATCAGTAATGACTTGGCCGGTTCCCTGGCAGGTAGTGCAAGTACGGGCGATGCTGAAGAAACCTTGCTGGTAGCGGACCTGGCCACGCCCCCCGCAGGTGCGGCAGGAAACGGGAGCCTTGCCCGGGGCAGCGCCGGAGCCTTTGCAGTCCTCGCAGGGTTCGTGGCGGCGCACATTGACTTGGGTTTCGGCGCCGAACGCAGCTTCCTCAAACTCCAGGGTCAAATCTTCGCGCAGATCGGCGCCACGCTGGGCCCGGGTGCGGCGACGGCCGCCGCCGCCGAACAGGTCGCCAAAGCCGAAGAAATCGCCGAAGATGTCGCTGAAATCCTGAAAGATGCTGGGATCGAAACCGGCTGCTCCGGCAGCGGTACCGATGCCGGCGTGTCCGAAGCGGTCATAGCGGGCGCGCTTCTCCTGGTCCGCCAGAATGGCGTAGGCCTCGCTGCACTCCTTGAATTTTTCCTCCGCGTCAGGGTTGTTGGGATTGCGGTCGGGATGGTACTGCATGGCCAGCTTGCGGTAAGCGCTCTTGATCTCGGCGTCGGTGGCCGAACGGCTGACGCCCAGCACTTCGTAGTAGTCGCGTTTCCCGTTAGAAGTCAGAATTGTTTGCCTCCGGTACAGTTTCGAGTTTCTTCTTGCAAGGTTCCGATGAGTTTGCCGACGCCCAGTCGAAACTTGAAACTCGAAACTTCTTCTTACGATTTCGGATTGCGCGCCACTTTCACCATCGCCGGGCGCAGCAGGCGGTCTTTCAATTTGTAACCCCGCTGCAATTCTTCGAGCACTTCGTGATCCTTGGCTTCGCTTGTGTCGACCATTTCGATCGCCTCGTGCAGATGGGGATCGAAGGGTTCGCCCTTGGCCGGAATAGGCCGGAGTCCCAACTTTACCAACGTGTCGTGCAATTGCTTATTGATCAGCTCAATGCCCGAGCGGAATTCTGAGGCTTCCGGGCCGGGGGCCTCGAGCGCGAGATCAAAGCTGTCGAGAATCGGCAGCAAGGCCTTGACCGCGTCGACCAAAGCATACTCACGATAGTCCTGCTGCTCGCGGGCGGCGCGCTTGCGGGCGTTCTCGAATTCGGCCTGCAGCCGGGCCAGACGATCCAGCAAGGTGTCGCGCTCGACCTTGAGCCGTTCCACTTCTGGGGACGCAACGGTCTGAGGGGACGGCCCTTCTGCCCGGGTTGACGGCTGCTCCTCCTCGGCGTCGTCTGACGCGGGCAGCTCGTGCTCTAAATCAAGATTCGGATTTTCAACTTCCGTTTTTCCGTTTGTTTTTCCCATGCAACTCACTCAGATTCGTTAAGAATTTTATCGAACAGGCGCGCAATGTACGAGACCGCAGTCATGGTGTGTTGGTAATCGATGCGGGTGGGACCGATGACAGCCAGCGAGCCGATGACCTCGCCGCCGACGCGAGCGGGAGCGCCGATTAGCACAAAATTGCGCATCGAGGGCAAAGCCTCGTCCAAACCGATCACGACGCGTACCGCTTCCTGCTTGGCGTCAAGGTAGGCGCTGAGCAGCTCGATAATCTTTTGCTTCTCTTCCAGGGTCTTCAGCAACTCCTGCAGACGCTGGCGGTCCTGCTCGTTCGCGACCAGGTTGGCGGCCCCTTCCACATAGACGGCCTGGGCAGGCTGCTCGGCCGTCAAGGCTCCCTGGTTATAGAGCTGCTCAATCGATTTCATGAGGTGGTCGTATTCGCTGCGCTCCTGTTCGATGCGGCGAACCAGTTCGGCGCGCATGGCTTCCATGGTCCAGCCACGAAAATTGTCGTTGATGTAGCGCGCCGCTAAGTCCAGATCGGTTTGCGAGATGTCGAGGCGGAGCACACGGTCGCGTACCAGGCCGGACTTGGTGACAAGCACGGCCAAAACCTTCTGGTCGCCCAGGCGCGAGAAGTAGACGTGCTCCAAGGCATTCCGTGCGCCAGTTGTGGCGACTGCAACCCCGACATTGTGCGAAATCAGCGACAGCACGTGCGAGGTGCGTTCCATGAACTCCTCGACGTCGCTGACGCCTTGGAACGAGTCCTGGATGATGTTCCGGTTTTCGTGGGATAGTCGGGCCTCGCCGGTGAGCTGTTCGACGTAGTAGCGATAAGCTTCGGGAGTGGGCACGCGGCCGGCCGAGGTGTGCGGCTGCTCAAGGTAGCCGGCGTCGGACAGATCGGCCATAACATTGCGAATGCTGGCCGGACTGAGCCCCTCCCGGTTAGAACGCGACAGCGTGCGCGATCCAACCGGCTCGCCTGTGGCAATGAAGGTTTCCACAATGGCCGTGAGGATCTCGCGTTCGCGTCCGCCGATGGGTAAGGCAGGCATATTCATGCGTGCGGCTGAGCCCGAGCCGGACTCCGCTTCTTCCCCCGTTGTGCTCAGTCCTCCCTAAGTACCTTTAGATGCAGAAGCTTAGATAAAGGACTCAGGGGGCTCCTACTTGGATTCTAGGAAGCGACTTACCACCTGTCAAGCATTAGCACTCTCCATGTTAGAGTGCTTCCGCTTGAAGAACTGGAGGTGCGGGGCAAGTCTCGGCTTAGTTAAGGAACCATGCAAAAAACTCAGGTAGTAGTCGTTGGTGCAAGCGCATTCGGCGGCTGGACCGCCTTGTGCCTGCTCCGCCGTGGCGCGAGTGTGGCCCTGATTGATAACTGGGGTCCGGGAAATTCGCGAGCTTCTTCCGGCGGGGAGACACGGGTCATCCGTGGAACCTACGGTCCCAACCAGCCTTACACCAAAATGGCTGCGCGGGCGCTCGAACTCTGGCAGGAACACGAACACCGATGGCAGCGACAATTCCTTCATCGCATCGGCGTGCTGTGGATGGCCGCAGGAGATGATTCGTTCGAACGGGGATCCTTGGCGGAGCTGCGGGCGGCGGGAGTTAAGTACGAAGAGCTTGCTTGGGCGGACCTCGAGAAGCGTTGGCCACAGATTAACTTTGCAGGCGTGGGTTGGGCAATTTATGAGCCGGAGAGCGGGTACCTGACCGCGCGTATTGCGTGTCAGGCGGTAGTGGATGGATTTATTGCGGAGGGCGGGGAGTTTCGGCAGGCGGCGGCGTCCACCGAAGGAATCGACGGACGGAACTGGAAAGGATTAGCGCTCTCCGATGGCACCACGCTGGTCGCAGATCAATATGTGTTTGCTTGTGGTCCATGGCTGGGAAGACTTTTTCCGCAGGTAATTGGAGACAAGATTCGTCCTACCAGACAAGATGTGTTCTTCTTCGGTACCCCGCCCGGGGATGACCGATTTGAGGAGAGAAAGCTGCCGGTCTGGGCTGATCATCGTGAGCACTTTTTGTATGGCATTCCGGGGAACCAGGGACGCGGCTTCAAGATTGCTGATGACACGCGGGGGCCGGAATTTGATCCAAGTTCGGGGGAGCGGGTGGTGAGCAGCGCAACTCTGAAACGGGTTCGCGACTATATGGCTTTTCGTTTTCCGGGGATGAAAGATGCGCCGCTCGTCGAGACGAGGGTGTGCCAGTACGAGAACAGTCCGGATGAAGGCTTCATCATTGACCGGCATCCCGGGGTGGATAATATTTGGCTGGTGGGCGGCGGGTCAGGACACGGGTTCAAACACGGACCGGCGCTGGGAGAAATGGTGGCGCGTCTGGTGATGGAACATGGGGACCCGCTGGCGGCGTTCCGGTTGGGGAGGTTTCGAGAACGAGAGTCACGATGACAAGATCGAGAGCTGATGGCCCTTGCCTGACGCAGTACATTGATGTTCCTTTTCCCAGCGCTTCCGGCCGGCCCGTCCCATCCCGCCGCTGCGCGGCCCGGGGTTCGATTCTTGGCTCTCCAAAGCTCGAGGTCCCTCGACTTCGCCGGATGATTCCTGAACTCATGATCCGGCTCGCTTTAGAAGCCGAGACCAAGGAGACAGAGCGAGCCGCGTCTCTACTCATACTCACTGAATCTGGATTACGCTCTCCGGAATTGTGGACTTGATCTCCTTTACGCGAGAGGCCACCTTGCGCGCGAAGGCATAGAGCGACTTCGCGGGGGGAGAATCTTCGCCCGTCAGCACGACGGGCTTGCCGGTGTCTCCGGCTTTGCGGATGTCGGGATCGAGTTCTACGTTTCCCAGAAAAGCGATGCCAAACTGCTGGGCGGTTTTTTCTCCGCCACCTTTGGAGAAGATGTCAATTTCGTGATGGCAATGCGGGCAGACGAAGTAGCTCATGTTCTCGACCAGGCCGACAATGTCGACCTTGACTTGGCGGAACATCTCGATCGCCTTGCGGGCATCCTGTAGGGCAACGTCGGAAGGCGTAGAAACTACGATCGCGCCGGTGAGCGGCACGGTCTGGATCAGCGAGAGCGCGACGTCGCCGGTGCCGGGAGGCAGATCGACGACGAGGTAATCGAGTTGTCCCCACTCCACCGAGCCCAGGAACTGGCGCATGATCGAGTGCAACATGGGACCGCGCCAGATGAGAGGCTTGTCGCCGGGATTGAGGAAGCCAACCGAGATCACCTTCAGACCGTGAATGTCGAGCGGAACGATGCGGTTGTCGCCGACAACGCGCGGCGTGGCGCTAGCGCCAAGCATGAGCGGAACGTTGGGACCATAAACGTCGGCGTCAAGCAGGCCCACTTTGTGGCCGACCTTCGACAAAGCGAGCGCCAGGTTCACCGAGAGCGTGGTCTTGCCTACACCGCCTTTGCCCGAACCCACGGCGATGATGGTGTCAACGCCAGGGATCGGCTGGGGACCTGCGGGTTGCTGACCGGGATGGGGCGCATGCATGTGGCTCACGGGATCACCTTCTGAGTTCCAGGAGTAAAGCCTCAACCAAACGATTATAACGGCTAATCACAGCGGCATGCGATCTGTTCGAGAGAAAGAGAGAAACGTGGCAAGCCGGGTCTCTACCCTGAAGTAGGGGTGAGGAGCTTAGTAGCCTTCGCCTTCCACCTGCACCTTGCCTTTGAACCTGCGATAGATGAAGAAGAAGCAGGCCAGCGCGAGGGTCAGACCGAAGATCCACCCGACCAGTCCTACCCACAGTCCATGGTGTC
>Ga0209577_10000523_pt1 | contig 38968 bp, 35 predicted proteins | sample GraSoiAngelo_109_FD_185874 | JGI IMG/M metagenome (GOLD analysis project Ga0209577, IMG submission 185874) | Grasslands soil microbial communities from the Angelo Coastal Reserve, California, USA - 14_0903_12_20cm (SPAdes) (version 2) | ecosystem: Environmental > Terrestrial > Soil > Grasslands... | reverse complement strand
CGGGCGCGGCAGGCGGCGGGCGAAGCGGGTCTCGGCCAGGTGGCGGGCCAGGACGCGGGCGTTGTAGCGGTGGCCCTGGACGGCTCCGGAGTTGGAAGGGATGCCGTGCTTTCGGAGGCCGGCGAAGCCCTGGGTGGCGGTTCCCGCGAAGTAGACGCCGGGTACGGTTGCGCTCTCCCAGTAAGGAGTCTGGGCGGGGAGCCGGCTCTGGCCGAAGGTGGCGACGCCCAGGTCCGGCAGGTCGCGCAGGGGCGTGGTGAAGCCGGTGGCCGCGATCACCTCGTCGACCTCGAAGGCCAGCCGGCGGCCGCCTTCTCCGGCGCTCTGGGTCAGGACCCTGAAGCCCTCGCCAGCCCGCTCCACCGCCTCGATCGAGGCATCGAGCACGACCACACCGCCGGCCAGGACGTGATCTTCGTAGGGTTGGACGTAGCGGGCGCGCACGCCCACCAGCGAATGCGTGTTCACCGAGAGCCTGGTCGGGCTGGGCGAGGCGAGCACGATCTGCCGGGCCCAGGGAAGGAGACCGCTCGCGATCTCGAATCCCGAGTTCTGCTTGCCGACGATGAAGATCCGGCGGTCGGCGTAGCTCTCCACCGGCTTGAACTGGCCGTAGTGCGGGACGTCGGCGAGCCCCGGGGTGGGCGGCTTCCAGGGTTGCGCGACGCCGACCGCGAAAACCACTACGGGAGCCTGGAAGTCACCGTCCGAGGTGCGGAGCACGAAATCGCTGCCTTCTCTCAAGGTCGATTCCCAGCGGCAGCCGTAGCGGACCTGAATCCCCGTGCGGGAGGCGAAGCTGGCCAGTCCCCGCTCCATCTCGGGGCGGGACGGGAAGTAGGATGACCCGTCCATCAGGGCCGGCATCAGCGCCCGGTGCTCCGCCTCGTCGGCGACCAGGCTGTTCCAGTCGTATCGTTCGTACTCCCGCGTCCGGTGCTCGAAGGGCGTGAAGGGCTTGGTCCAGCTCAGCATCCGCTGGAAGACGGGCCAGCGGCGAAACATGCCGCCCGGCGCGTCATCCTCGGAGAGGACCGCGTGCTCGACGCCGAGGCGGCGCAGAGCATAGCTGACCTGCAGTCCACCCGGGCCGCTGCCAACCACGACCAGCGGGTAGCGACCCGGCGGGTGGGGCAGGTCGGCTAGCTCAGCCACCGGGTGGTGTTGCGAAGCTTGCGCGCCTCGCCCTGGAGGAGCCGGAACATGACTCGCGGATGCGCGGTGAGGAACGTCTCCACCTGCTGGCCCGGCAGGACCAGGCAGCGGAGCCGTCCCGCGGCGACGATGTCGGCCACCGGCTCCTCACCGAGCAGACAGGAGATCTCGCCGAAGTAGTCGCCGGCGTGAAGCGTGGCCCGATCGACTCCGTTGACCCGGATCGCCGCCGAGCCTTCCAGGATGACGAAGACCCCGGCGCCGCGGAAGCCCTGCCGGACCACGCGCTCGCCGTCCTGGAACCAGGCCTCGTCCAGGACGTGGGCCATCTCCTCCAGCTGAGGGCCGGTCAGGTCGGCGAAGAGCGCGAAAGCCGCGATGGTGTTGACTACGTCGCCCTGGACCGGCACCTTGAGACCCCTCCTTGGGCGTTTCCGAATGGCGTGATTCTAGCCCGGCCCGGAGCCGCCCCGAACGCCGGCGTTGCCTCAGGCGGGCAGGAATCGGTAGCCTTAATATCAAGAAATATGGCTGAGTCGATTGTAGAATTCGTGGGCGGGCCACCCGCCCACCGGACCCGGCCGGCTCCCCTGCGCCGGGTGCTGGCCGTGGTCCTGGCCGCCGTCGTCATGGTGGCCATCCTGGGCGGGGTGGCGGTTGCCCTGAGCCGCCTTCCCCCGTCCCTGCTCGGGGCCAGGTCCGCGGCGGCGGCCGTGGTCGAACCCGGCGCCACCCGCGCCTTCACCCAGGCGCTGCAGCGGCTGGACCCGGTGGCCATGCGCGCCCAGGTGACGGCCACCTGCCTGGCCGACGACAAGTCAAACCTCTGCTTCGGCCCGGAGAGCGACTCCCAGTTCAAGACCGCGATGAGCGGACACACCCTGAGCCTGACCTTCCTCCGCCGCTACGACGCCCTGCCGGGCACGGTCGTGCTCTACGACATGCTGATCAGCAACCGGTCCACAGGACGGCGTGACGACCTGGTGCTGATCCTGCGGCTGGGGCACGACGGCAAGATCGACCACGCGCTGGTGAGCTGAGGGAACCCGGTCAGCCGGCCGCGACGGGAGCCCCGGAGCGGACCGGGCCGCTGGATTCTTTCTCGGTCGCGACGGGATGGGGGTTTTCGATCCCGGCCGCGCTGACCAGCGCTCCCGCCACCAGAAGCAGCGCCGAGATCAGCATGGCCAGGTGAAAGGCGGTGGTCGAGGCATCCCGGACCACCGCGACCAGGTTCGGATCCAGAGGTGTGTTCAGGGGGCTGACCCTGGAACGCAGAGCCGCGCTGGCCACGTCGACCCCGGGCAAGCGGGAGCTCAGGTCGCTGTAGAAGCTATTGGTTACGAAGATGAAGATCAGGGCGCCGGCCAGCTGGGGGCCGATGCGCGAGATGGCGTTGTTGATGGCCGACGCCACCCCGGCGTTGTGAACCGGCACCGACCTCATCAGGGCGGTGGTCAGCGGAGCCACGAGGATCGCGATGCCGAGGCCGAAGAGTACTGAGGGGGGCAGGATGTCGGTGAAGTAGCTGAGCGGCGGCCAGAAGCTGGCCGGTTCCGCCCCCCGCAGCACCCAGGGCGCGCTGCTGGCCGGGGTGCGCACGTACCAGAGCACACCGCCGGCCATGATGGCCGGGCCCACGGCCATGAACCAGCGCGGTCCCAGGCGTCCGGCCAGCCTGCCGAAGCGCGGCGATAGAAGGACGAGGAAGATCGAGCCCGGCAAGAAGGACAGGCCCGCAGCCAGTGCGGTGTACCCGAGAGAGCCCTGCATGAAGAGGATGACGTAATAGCCCATGACGTAGAGCGCGCCGTAGACGAGCAGGGTGGCGAGATTGGTGACGGTGAAGTTGCGGGAGCGAAAGAGGCCGAGCGGGATCAGCGGGTGCGGGGCGCGCGCCATCCAGAAGGGAAGCACGATGGTGAAGAGCGCGCCCACCGCCAGCCCGATGTAGCCGCCCGGGTCGCGCCAGTCGCGCTGCTGGCCGTAGATGGCGCCGAAGGCCAGGCCGCCCACCGCCAGCCCCACGATCCCGGCGCCGATCCAGTCGAAGTGCCGGCTGGCCTCCTCGTCCCGGCTCTCGGGCACGTGCCGGTAGGTGGCCCAGAGCGCGATCGCGATCAGGGGGATGTTGATGAAGAAGACGGAGCGCCAGGAGATCGAGTCCACGAGAAGGCCGCCCACGACCGGACCCAGGATCGCCGCCGCGGCCGAGGCGCCGGCCCAGATTCCGAAGGCCCGGCCCTGCTCCTCGCCCTCGAAGTTGGCGGTGAGCAGCGCCAGCGAGCCCGGGACGAGCAGCGCGCCGGCCGCGCCCTGCAGGACGCGGAAGAATACAAGCAGCTCCATGTTGGGAGCCAGGCCGCAGAGGAGCGAGGTGACTCCGAAGCTGAAGAGCCCGACTGCGAACATGCGCCGGCGTCCGTAGTAGTCAGTGAGCGCACCGGCCAGGATCAGGAGGGCGCACAGGGAGAGGAGATAGCCGTTGTAAACGTAGGACTGGCCCTCGAGGACTCCCAGGAAGGCGCGGGGGAGATCGCGGCCGATTCGGGGCAGGGCCACGTTGACCACCAGCGAATCGAGGAACACGATCCCCGATCCGAGCACCGCCGCCGACAGGATCCAGCGCTTCGGCGTCATCTTCCTCCTCCTTCAGGCCGGGTCGATTCTACGTGATTGCACAAATAGTGGCCCAACCGCGACAAATCGCCGTTGACGGGTTATACTGCCTGCCTCCGGAATCGCGCTAAAGGCAGGGATATTCCTCACGTCTCAGCAACGAATCCAGACCGGAACTCGCAGCGTGGTGGCAGTCGTCGTCCTCACGCTGCTCCTGATCACCAGCCTGCAGGACACGATCTACGACCAGATCCAGGGCAAGACCAACCAGCTGAACGGGGTCAACGGGCAGATCAGCGCTGCCCAGGGCCAGCTGGGGAGGCTGCTCAACCAGGACAACGCGATCAGGCGGCAGATCGCCGCCCTCGATGCGCAGCTGGCGCAGGTCGCCCGTCAGATCCAGGACGAGAACTCGAAGCTGGATCAGCTGAAGGTGCAGCTAGACGCCATCCGGGCGCAGCTCGCGGCCAAGGAGGCGGAGCTGGCCCAGCACATCGAAGAGTACGGACGCAGCATGCGCCTGATGTACAAGACGGGCACGGTCAGTCCCCTGGAGATGATCCTTTCAGCGGGTAACTTCACCGACCTGCTGAACCGGATCTTCTTCTTCAACGACATCGTGCGCGACAACCGCCGTCAGGTCGACGAGCTGCGCCTGGAGCGGGAGGCGATCCAGGCGCTGAAGGCGGACATGGACGCCAAGGTGGCGCAGCAGGCGCAGGTGGTGGCGCAGATCCAGGCGCAGCAGGCGCAACTCGCGGCCGACCGGGCCCAGCGGGCCGCCCAGCAGGCCCAGGTGGCTGCGCTCGAGATCCAGATGCAACACTTCCTGGACGAGGAGCGGGCGCAGCGCGCCGCCCTGCAGGCTCAGTTGCAGCAGCTGATCCTGGAAAGCCTGCGGGCCCACTCCTCCGGGCACTTCAACTGGCCGATGGACGGGATCATCACCCAGGGCTTCGGCTGCACGGACGTGGTGGTCGAACCCTACGCGCCCGGCTGCCCGGGTGGTCACTTCCACAGCGGGATCGACATCGCGACCGCGTACGGAACGGCGGTCACGGCAGCCGACGGCGGCATCGCCCACGATCTGAACATGGTTTGCAGCTGGGGCCTGTGCGGATTCGGCCATTACGTGGTGATCGTGCACGCCGGTGGATTCACCTCGCTCTACGGCCACCTCTCCGGCTGGGCGGTGGGCGACGGTGCGGTCGTGCCCCAGGGCACGGTGATCGGCTACGAGGGGAGCACTGGCAACTCCACGGGGCCGCACCTCCACTTCGAGATCGACCTCAACGGGACGCCCGTCAACCCGATGGCCTACCTGCCCTAGACGCACCCCCACCCCGACCCTCCCCCGTCGAGGGGGAGGGAGAAGGGTGGCCCGCGCCGGTCGGCCCGGCGCGGGCTCAGGTTTCAGTGCGAGCAGGAGGCTAGGCGGGTCGCGGGCGAGGTTCGGATCCACGAGACGGTCGTGTTCGTCACGGCGCCCTTGGCTCCGGGCACGGGCCGGGTCACCACGATCTCATCGCCGGACGCCGCCACCGAGCTCGGGAGCGGGACGTCAAAGGCGTTGCCGGTCTGCAGGTCGAGGATGGTGTTCGAGGTGCCGGTGTACCACACCAGGAAGTGGCCGGCCAGCATCGGAAACTGGAACGGATGCTTGATCGCGTCGCGGGTGAAGTGGTACCGGCTCAAGGCGCCCGAGTCGGGCTGTTCCACCATCAGCTCCGTACCAGTCGTCCACACGAGGTAGCCGGGCGAGCCGCTCAGGTAACCGATCGGCATGGGACGGGCAAGCGCCGCCGGCACGGTCGCGGGCTTCGCCGTCATGGCGTCGGCCATGCGCAGGGAGGGCTGCGAATCGTGCTCACCAAGCTTGCCCCACACCAGCTGCCGCGCGGCGATCACCGGTGAGCTGACCTTTCCCGAGTCGACGGCCAGCGACTCGCCGCTGTCGAACCGGTAGAGGCGGAGGTCGGCGGAGGAGTGGCTGGTCGGCTGCGACCAGGCGACATATCCGTTCCCGACGACCGGGAAGGAGAGCTGCCCGGTCAGGAACGTGCCGTCCGGCAGACGGGAGGTCGCGAGCTGGCGCTGGCTGCCGGTCCGCGTGTTCAAGAGCTGGATGCTCCAGTTGCCCATCACGTAGCGCGACTCCCCCTGCTCCCAGGCAAGCCAGGGGTCCGAGAAGCTCATCCAGGCCACCCACTCCGCGTCCGTCATCACCGAGAGGTGGCGCACCCGTCCGCTGTGGAGGTCGAGCGAGGCGACGCCGTGCTGGGACGGCGATTCGAAATAGCCGAAAGCGAAATCGTGTGCAGGATCGACTGCCTCCGGGCTGAAGCTGGTCGTGGCAAGCTGCACGGTGTTGCGCGCGAGCGCCGCGGACCAGTCGGACGGCATGGCGCGAAGGCAGATGCCGATCGCCGTGGCCGCGGCCATCGCGGACGCTCGCGGGGATTCACCCGTCCCGAAGGAAGGGGTCGTGGAGCACGAAACCGTGCTCCACGACAGTGCGGCGAACAGGAGGGCGGCGCGCGCCGTACGCTTCATTACCAGACGTAACCCCTGCCGCCGAGGATGACGACCATGGTCCAGGTGTCGAACCAGCTGTACGCCGGAACCGTCGACCAGACGCTGGTCGCTGAATCCGCGTAGTAGGTCGTGCTGTTGTTGGTGTTCCAGCCGCCGATCTCGAAGTAGTGGAAGATGGTCTGGTTCGGGTGGCCGACCAGGTGCGGACCGCCCGCAACCTCCCAGGCGTCGCCGCCGAGCACCGACCCGTAGCTCGGGCTGATGTCGAACTGCATGTGCGACACGAAGGTGCTCATATCACTGGAGCTGGGCGTGTACGGCACGTTCACCCAGATGTACCAGTTCGAGCCATAGGTGGGCACGCCGACGAAATGCTGCATGCCGGCGGTGAACGCCCCGGTATCCGTTCCGTTGCTGGTCGTGCCCATGTACGCGGCGGCCGTCCCCTGATCCACTGGGACGCCCTCGGTGTAGGACGCCTCGGAGACAACGGCAGGACCGCAGTAGTAGCCGTTCCACTGGCCCTGCTGGTTCAGCCCGTTGATATACGCCCAGCCGTAGCCCGTGTTCACGCTGGCATGAGCATCGGCGCCGACCTGGCCCGCCAGGCCGATCACCGGAACCAGCACGCCCGCGACGGCCAGTCGCAGCGTGTGGTGTCGTAGGGTTTGAGCGAGATCACGAATTGTCAAGGACATACCTCCTTAGTGTGATGGTGAGATTGGTACCGTTCTCTCTCATCAGTCTGGAGGCCATATGACATGAGAACAACGTGAAAGCCAATAGTCTTTGGGCTGGTATTTCCAGGAGGTCATGCACCGTCACGCGTCCACGGCCGCGATCAGCCCGAGCAGGAGCGCCCTGACGACCGCCTGCGTCCGGCCGCGCACGCCCAGCTTCGCCGTCACGTTGGCCAGGTGGAAGTTGACGGTATGCGCGGTCAGATGCAGTGAGCCGGCTATTTCCTCGGTGCGAAGTCCGCGAGAGGCGAGGCGGAGCACCTCGAGCTCGCGGGCGCTCAGGTCTTCATTCGGCTGGAATCGACGCACCAGCGCCACCATCGGTCGGTGGAAGCAGGCGTCGATGACGATCGTGTCCTCGACGTCGGCGTGCCGCATCGCCTGGACGATACGCTCCACGGGGGAGGACGCCGCCAGGTAGACCTGGACGCCCTGCCGCACCCAACGCTCGCAGCGCGCGAAATCCTCCTCCGCCCCCAGCATCAGGATCCGCGCCCGGCTGCCGGTGCGACGGATCTCGAGGACGACGTCGCGCATCTGCCGGTCGTCGACCGCGTCGTCGACCACGCACCAGGACGGTGACGAAAGCAGGGCTCTACGCACCCGCCTCGGCTCGGCGGGGCAGAACTCGACCTCGATGCCGGCGCCCCAAAGCCGTTGGGGTCGCGCATCGCAAGCGGCAATCCAGATCACGGCCGGCGGCCGCAATGCGACGCCCTGGTCGGCGGCCGGTTCGGATTGCCCGGTGCGCGTCATGTACGCGATCCGGTCGTCGAGGTGCCATTCCTCCTCCAGCTCCCTGACCAGCCCCCGGATCTCCTGGACGGCCCCCGCGGGATCGGACGGTCTATCGCCGTCCAGCGGCTGCGCCTCCCAGCCCGTAGTTGCCATTGCCATCCACCTCGTTGCTCAGACCATCAAAGGACATCGTGCTGACTGGCGATGTACCGGCCGCTGACCGGCCGCTGACCGGTCGCTGACCGACGGTCAGGAAGCTGCGGCGGCCCGGCCGAAGTTCATGACGTAGTCCGGCAAGGGGACCGCGGCCGCCTGCCTCCACTGCTCGGCCGCGCCCTGGAGGTCGCCACGATTGGCCAGGATCTGGGCGTAGACGGCGCGGCATTCCTTGAGCCGGTCCCGACTTCCCGCCTCGCTGAACAGGGCGATGGCTCGCTGGAAGTCGGCATCGGTTTGCCCTGAATCCCGTTCGGCGGCGGCGATCATTCCGCGCAGCTGGTGGGCCGCGGCCAGGCTTGCCGGCTGCTGTCGGGCAGCCGCCGCCGTCATCGCCTCGTCGGCGGCCTGGCGCGCCTCGCCGAGCCGGCCGCCGGCCAGGTGGAGCTCTCCCAGGCTGTGGACCACGGCGGCCCTCACGAGGTCGTACCGCAGGCTTTCACAGAGCTCGAGCGCCCGCCGCAGGTGCTGCCCGGCCCCGGACAGCTGTCCTTGCTTGAGCAGGATGAAGCCGAGGTTGTTCTCAGCCGCGGCCACGGCGCGCTCGTTGTGGAGCAAGCGGTAGAGAGCCAGCGCCTTCGATGAGTGCTGACGCGCGCCGGTCTGGTCGCCGAGCTCCTGGCACGCCATGCTGAGGCCGTCGTGCATGCGGGCGAGCTGGCCGAGGTCCCGGAGGCTGCCACCTGCATCCAGCGCCAGCCGGTAGACGTCGACGGCTCGCTGCCAGTCGTGGTGGTGTACGTGGATGTTGCCGAGGTGGCCGAGGATCCGCATCTTGAGGGGAACCGGACAGGGGTCCAGCTCATCGCAGAGCGCGAGCGCCCGCTCCGCGATGTCGAGAGCCCGAGCATCCTGCTGCAGGGATACCGCCACGGCCTCCCAGTCGAGGCACTCGACGATCATGCAGCGGTCGCCCAGCCGCTCGTAGATGAGGCGGGCCTGGCGGATGTGCTGCAGACCCTTCTCCGGCTGAGGCAGGCGCACGTAAGCCTGACCCAGGTAGTAGTGCAGATGGGCGCGCATCCAATCGTCGCTGTACCGGCCCAGGATCTCCTCACCGAGGCCGATGGCCCCTTGGAAGTCCTCGGCCAGGCAGCGCCTCTCGAGCTCGTCGAGGGTCCCGTCACGGGCTTCCGCATCACCGCGGTCCGGAGCCGGATGGGCCTGCGCGAGAAAGGACTTCAGCGGCCGGCGAGTCCGCCTGGCGATCATCTCCAGGACCGGCATGGAGGGTCGAGTCTTCCCGGTCTCGATGTTGTGGATGGCGGAGCGGGTCACCTCGCTCCCGGCGAGCGCGGCCAGGCTCAGGCCGGCCGCCTCGCGCGCCTGCCTTATGGCGGCGGGATTCACGGCCACCCCCGGCAGCCGCCGGCGCCGCCGACCCGGGTCTCTCGCCAGCGCCGGTCCTGCCACCACCTTAGTCTACATCAATCTACGTCGAGTTTTGTCAACTGAGGGTGCTCAGGTCAGGTGAAGGCCGGCCTCGAAGACTTCGAACCAGCGCTGGATCGTGGCGCAGGCTTCCTCCACCGAGCCGACCGTCTTCACCACCTCGGTCGGGGCCTCGACGTCGAACCGGGCGGTGAGGCGGATCACCATCTGCGAGCCGGCGCTGTCCTTGCGGAGCCGAATGACGAAGAGACCCGCCCGCGACATCGATCGCGCCTGCGAGCTCAACCCGCTCTCGCTGCGGCGAGAGCCGCAAGCGGCCGTTCGGCCGGCGGCCAGAGGTGGTCGAAAAGCGTCCGCATCTGGGGCGAGGGGTCGAGCCCGAGCTCCTGCCGGATGACCTGGCAGTAGGCCCGATAGCGGGTGATCGCCAGGCCCCAGTTTCCCTCGGCGAGGTGGACCTTGACCAGCGCCCTCGCCGCGCTCTCGCGCAGCGGCTCGGCCTGGACCGCGGCCAGGGCCGCCTGGGCGGCCTCGGCCATGCGCCCCTGCGCGGTGAGCAGCGTCGACGCCATTTCCAGGGCGTGCAGACGCAGCTCCCGCAGCTGCTCGCGGTCCAGCACGACCCACTCATCGAACCACTCCGGCAGGAGGTCGCCTCGGGCACAGAGCGTCTCCAGCGCGGCGCGGTCGCCCAGGCTTGCGTGGTCGAGCACCCGGCGGGCCAGCTGAAAAACCTCGCGCGCATCGACGGCGACGGCGGGGTGCAACCGGATCAGGTCGCGGGCCTCCTCCAGCAGGGGCGGCGCGTCGACGCGTCGCAGGCGGGCGAGAGCCGAGCGGAGCGCCGCCCGTCCCTGATCCGGGTCCGCATCGGGCCACAAGGCGACCGCAGTCACCGCTCGCCGAACCCAGCAGTTGCGCAGCGCCAGAAAGGCGGTCAGGCGCTGCGTGCAGCGGTCGAGCTTGAGCCGGCTCGATTCCCAGGTCACCGCGAATTCCCCCAGCAGAGTCACCCGCAGCCCGGTTGCCCTACCGTCCGACACCGTCCAGCCCACCGCCCTTTTCCTCCCGAGTCGCCCCGGCGGCTCCCCTACAACAGGCCAACCCTGAGCAACAAGTATCAGAAAACGGCTGAGCTTGTCAACTAGCGCTAGTCAACATTCCTGGCCCAGCGGCTATCACGATTTAGTAACGCTTTACGCCACGATTCTGCACTTAGGGGCATGCCAGGCTATCACCAGTAGTCCATGACCGATAGGAGGTAATCACGATGCGCAGGTTTGGATTGGCTCTGCTGCTGGCGACGATCGGCATGCTTTCGACGGCCGCTATCGCCCTGGCGGATTACATCGGCCCCCATGTGCCGACATCGTAATCGGCACCAGCCGATTAGTTGACAGTCATGACGGCGGCTGCGTACACTAATGTTAGTTGACGGGAACGACCACCGGGGAGGCTGCCATGCTGAGCCAGGCGAACCAGGAGATCCGCCGACACCTCGATGCGGCCGAAGCTCGCCGGCGCCGGCCCCGCGAGACGGACGCGCCGATGCGCTACCTCGACTGGGTGCTGGGGCGGCTCGAGTCCTACCGGCTGCGGGGTGAGACCCGGGTACCGCCCCAGTTCTACGAGCAGCTGCGCCGGACGCCGCTGCCCCTTCCGGCCGGTATCACGCCGCCCAAGCAGTGGGCCAACCGCATCGGCTGGGCGGCGGAGCAGTGCTTCAGGCTCCAGGGCCAGCTGCTGCGGCTGAGGCGGGGCGACCTCGGCCAGGATCGCGACGACGATCGTCCCCTACGCCGGGGCCGGCCCCTGGCGAGGCCGGCCGGGTCCTCGCGCGAGCTGTGGTGGGCTGCCCGCCAGCAGCCCGGGCAGCGAGCCTGGGCGAGCCTGGCGGCGAACCAGCCGCAGCCCCACCGGTACGCATGATCGAGCCGGCCGGACGCCTGGCCGTCCGGACTCTGGGCTGGTTCGAGATCCGGCTCGACGGCAGGATCCTGCCCCCGCCCCCCGGCCGGGGGGCTCGCCTGCTCCGGCTGTTGCTCAGCACTCGGGCTCACGCGCTCCCCAAGGAGTGCATCGCCGAGACCCTCTGGCCCGACAGCCCGACGGCGATCGCCAATCTGCATGCCGCGGCTCGTGACGTCCGGCGCTGGATGGGTATCGCCGAAGGCCTGGTCTACGAGCGCGAGCTGTACGCGCTCACCGCCAGAGACATCGACGCCGACCGGTTCGAGGCGGAGATCTCCAGTGCCCGGACATTGCGCGGCGCCGATCCGCGCCAGGCCGGGAGGCGATACCAGGCGGCGCTGGCGATCTACGAGGGGCCCTTTCTTCCCGAGGAGACCGGCCTCGACTGTGTGATCAGCCGGCGAGTCCAGCTCGAGCTATGGTTCGCCGAAGCGGCCATGTTCGTCGGTACGGCCGCCCTGGAGAACGGCGAGCCGGACGCCGCCCTGGACTTCGGGACCCGCGTATCGGACCTGGACGAGACCCGGGAAGATGCGGCCCGGCTCCAGATGCGCGCCCTGGCCGGCCTCGGCCGCCGCGCTGAGGCGCTGCGGCGGTTCGAACGGCTGCGGCTGATCCTGGGCCGCGAGCTGGGCTGCGGTCCCGACCCCGCGACCCAGGCGGCGCGCGACGAGATGGCCAGCGCCGTCCGCGGACAGGCGCACCTGCTCCGACTCGAGGCCTAGCAGCTTGTCGGTAGTTCCACCGATTGCCCCTTGTTCCCTCGGGTGCCTAGGCTCAGCAGAGGATTATTCGTCAAGCAAAAACCCGATAGAAAAAATCTGGAGGTGACGAGGTGGCAACAATCGCACCGGCGGTACCGAACCGCCTGATCGACCTTTCCCCGACGATCAAGGAACACTACGAGACATATTTCAAGGCAGTCTTCGATGGAGGGGTGCTGGACGAAAAGTCCAGGTCGGCGGCTGCGCTCGCGGCGGCCATGGCCCTCAACAACCAGAGCGTCATCCGCTCCTTCCTGACCGCCGCCAAGCAGGTTGGGCTCACCAACGACGACCTCGGCCAGGTGGCCGCCATCGTCGACCTGGTCCGCACCGAGGCGCACCAGCGGGCCTTCGAGGTGCAGCAGCCAAAGGCCAGCAAGTCCTGTTGTTAGTCCAACTCGTTTTTGACTCAGGAAGCGCACTGCTTTCCTGAGGGGAGGCTGAGACTGTGGATCCCGTCGTCATCGCGGCTTTGATGGCCGCCACACTTTTGGGCTTTGCGAACGGCTCCAACGATGTCTCCAAGGCGATCGCCACCCTGACTGGAGCCGGAGTCACGACCTACCGCCGGGCGCTGGTCTGGGGGGCAATCTGGACCGGCATCGGCGCCGGCCTTTCGATGTGGCTGGCCAAGGCATTGCTCCGAACTTTCGTCTCGGGCTGGTTCGCCAAAGGAACCCACGTCCCGGCGACGCTCGCGATCGCGGTCGGTGTGGGCGCCATCGCCTGGGTGCTGCTGGCCACCAAGACCGGCCTTCCGGTCTCGACGACCCACGCCCTGGCAGGGGCGATCATCGGGCTGGGGGCCGTCACCCTCGGCGTGCAGGCAGTCGCCTGGCCCGCGCTGCTGGGCAAGATCGCTGTGCCCCTGCTGATCAGCCCTTTCGTGGGGTTGGCACTCAGTTTCGTGATCGTGCCTTTGCTGGCGCGACTGGTCGATCCCAGTCGCGAATTGACGCTCTGCGTGGCAGTCAAGCAGCCAGCCTTGAGCCTCCAGGGGGCGGGCAACGTGCTCTCCTACCAGGGTCTTGACGCCCAACCCGCTGGCTCGGCCACGCTGCGCGGGCCGGGAGCGGCGGCCGCAGAGATCTGCGTCTACCTGCCCACCTTCGTCAAGCTCAACGCGAACCGTCTTCACTGGCTGAGCAGCGCCGGGATCGCCTTCACCCGCGCCCTCAATGACACGCCAAAGATGGTGGCCATCGTCGCCATGGCGGCGCTGGCCGAAGGGTTCAACCTGGCAGGGCTCAAGAGCCTGACCTTCGGCGGCGTAGCGCTCGCCATGACCCTGGGGAGCCTGACTGGCCATGTGGTCGCCCGAAGGATGGGTGAGAAGGTCTGCTGCCTGACCGAGGTCGACGGCTTCATCGCCAACCTGGTGACCGCCGGGCTCGTCGGCGCCGCGGCAAACCTGGGCCTGCCGGTATCCACCACGCACGTCTCGAATGGAGCCATCGTGGGCGTCGGTCTCCGGCGCGGTGCGCGTGAAGTGAGTTGGAAGACAGTTCGTGACTTCGTCCTCGCCTGGGTGGTCACGCTCCCGGCCGGGGCGCTGCTGGCCCTGGTCGCTTACTTCCTCATTCGCCCGTTCCTGGGATAGCGACATGGCTGTGGCGACCGATTCCGCGACTGAGATCGATCCCCGTCTCGTACTGCAGGCCCTGGAGATCACGCCGGCCACCGCCCTGCGGGAAGAGATCTCCATCCCGGGCTCGAAGAGCTACACCAATCGAGCCGTGTTCATCGCGGCGCTCGCGGACGGGGACACCGAGCTCGAGCACGCCTTGATGTCGGAAGACACCCAGCTCGCGGCGGGGGCCGTCCAGCGCTACGGGCAGGTCGAGGTTTCGCTGGATCCGGCCGGGGAGCGCATGGCCTTCCATCCCACCGGTGCTTCCATGGTGGCGCCGGCGGACGAGATCGTCATGGGCAACGCCGGTACGCCCATCCGCATCTTGACGGCGTACGCCAGCCTGGGCCGAGGGACGAGCCGGATAACCGGCAACAGCCGGATGCAGGAGCGGCCGATCCAGGACCTGATCGATGGCCTCCAACAGCTTGGAGTGCCGGCCAGGACGGTACGGGGCAACGGATGTCCCCCGGTGGAGGTCATCGGCGCTCGGCTGAAAGGAGGCACGGCCCGCATTCGGGGCAGCGTCAGCAGTCAGTTCACGACCGCCATTCTTCTGTCCGCTCCCTACGCGGAGGACGCGGTCGAGATAGAGATCACCGACGACCTGACCTCCAAGCCCTATGTCGACATGACGCTGCAGATCATGCGTGAGTTCGGGGTGCAGACCGAGCGGGAAGGATACCGCCGGTTCAGAGTTGGCGCCGGACAACGGTACCGGGGTCAGCCTTATCGGATCGAGCCCGACGCCTCCAACATGTCGTACTTCCTGGCGGCGGCCGCGATCAGCGGGGGCCGAATCCGGGTCCCGGGCATTGGCCGGCGCTCTGTGCAGGGCGACCTTCGGTTCCTCCAGGTGCTGGAGCAGATGGGCTGCTCGAGCAGGGCCGAGGAGGACTCGGTCGAACTCCTCGGGGGCCGGCTCCGGGGCATCGACGTGGACATGAACTGGATGCCCGACCTGGTCCCGACCCTGGCCGCCGTGGCGGCATTCGCCGATGGCCGGACCCGGATCACCAACATCGGCAACCTGCGCATCAAGGAATGCGACCGCATCGCGGCCATGGAGGCGGAACTGGCCAAGGTCGGAGTCCGCGCCGAATCCACGAAGGACACCCTGACCGTCCACGGCGGCAAACCGCTGGGGGCGCAGATCGAGACCTACAACGACCACCGCATCGCCATGAGCTTCGCCATCATCGGGCTCTTCACGCCTCACATGGTGATCCGCAATCCGGGGTGCGTTTCGAAATCCTGCCCGACCTTCTGGCAGCTCCTCGACGGGCTGCGGAGCTGAGGGCCATGAACCCTGGCCTCCTGATCATCGTCGACGGTTGGGGCCACCGGGACGGGACCGAAGGCAACGCCTTCCGGCTCGCGGCGACGCCCTTCATCGACGACTTCCCCAAGCGCGGGCCCTGGACCCTACTCCAGGCCTCGGGCGAGGCCGTCGGCCTGCCCGGGGGGGTGGTCGGCAACTCCGAAATCGGTCACCTGACCATCGGGGCAGGACGGGTGATCGAGTACGAGAGCACCCGGATCCAGCGAGCCGGTGAGTCCGGTGAGTTGCGCTCGCATCCTCTCCTTCGGCCCTCCCTGGAGCGAGTGCGTCGCCGTGGAGGCGCTCTGCACCTGATCGGGCTGTGCTCCGACGGGATGGTCCATGCCGACATCAGCCATTTCAGGCTGCTGCTCGAGGTGGCGCGTGACTCCTCGATCGAGCGGGTATTCCTGCACCCCTTCACGGATGGGCGCGACGTCCCCGACGGCTCCGCCGGGAAGTACCTGGCTGAGCTCGAGGCGATGGCGGCGCGTTCGGGCCGGGGCCGGGTTGCCAGCGTGGTCGGCCGCAGCTACGCCATGGACCGCAGCGGCGCCTGGGACCGGACCCAGTCCGCCTTTGCCGCGATCGTCCGGGGGGAGGGACCTCGGGTCGGCCGCCCCTCGGAGGCGCTGGAGGCCGGCCGCAATGCCGGGCTGCGCGACGAGCTGATCCCGCCGGCGGTGGTCACAGGCGACGACGGACGGCCCCTGGGCCGGATGTCGCCAGGGGACCTGGCCCTGTTCGTCAATTTCCGCGGAGACCGGATGCGACAGCTCGTGGAGGCCGTCGCCCATCCCGACTTCAGCCGCTTCGATCGGGGACCGCTGCCCGGCCTCGAGGTCCAGACCCTGACCGAGTACTTCCTCGATCCGCCAGTTCCGGCGCTGTTCGCTCAGGCGGATAGCTCTGACGGCCTGGCGGACCTGCTCGAGAGCCGCGGAGTGCACAACGTTCGAATCGCCGAATCGGAGAAGTTCCAGCACGTGACGTTCTTTTTCAACGGCCGGGACAACCGCTCCCGACTGACCGAGGAGGACGTCCACGTGCCGAGCCGGAAGGTCGACTACCGGCTGGCCCCCGAGATGAGCGGCGTGGCCGTGGCCGAGCAAACGATCCGGGCCCTCGGCGCCGCCGACGCGGGTCTGGTCCTGGTGAACCTGGCCAACCCTGACGTGGTGGGCCACACCGGGGACCTAGACGCCGTCTGCCGCGCCGTCGAGACGGCCGACGCCTGCCTCCGCCGGATGTGTGAGGCTGCCTGGCAGGCCGGCCGCTGGACCGCGATCGTCGGCGATCATGGCAATGCTGAGGAGATGGTGGACGCTGCCACCGGCAAACCTAATGTGGGCCACACTGCCAATCCGGTTCCTTTCCTCCTGGCCGGTCCCGGCCTCGACGTTCGCCTTCGTCCCGACGGATCGCTTGCCGACGTAGCGCCCACCGTCTCCGACCTCTTGGGCCTCGATCGAAGCCCGCGGATGGAGGGAGAAGGGCTCATCCGGCGGTCGGTCCTGGTCTCGCGAGACCCACAGGCATGACCGCCGTCCCCGTTTCCACGCCGGTCGAAGAGTTTCCCAGGCCGGCGGCGGCGAGACGCAGCGTGGTCTTGCTCGGCGGCCAGGACGTCCGGGCCTTTGAGGCGGTGCGCAATCTCGGCTGCAGGGTTGTCTACGTCGACGAGAGCATCTCCTGGGACCTCTTGCCCCTGGTCGACGTGCCGCTGGAAGCATCACTCGACAATTGGGAACAGGTAGCCACCGGGCTCGAGGCGCTTGCCCGACGGGACCGAGTCGATGCCGTGGTCACGCACTCGGAGAGCAGCGTCCCATTGATGGCCTACCTGAACCGACGCCTGAAGCTGCCGGTCTCCTCTCTCAGCCTGGCGGCCGCCTGGAACTGCCGGGACAAGCTGCGTACGAGGCAGGGCCTGCAGAAAGCGGGACTCCCGACGGTTCGCTTCCAGCTGGTCAACGATCGGACGGAGGCGGTGGCGGCGGCCCGGGCCATCGGCTACCCGGTGGTAGTCAAGCCGCGAGACGGGACGGGTGGCTTCGGGGTGCGCCTGTGCCTCCGCGACGCAGAGGTGGCGGACGCGGTCGAGGTGGTCATACAGCGGTCGGCCGACTCCAATCACTACCTTCCGGGAGCCCTGGTGGAGGAATACCTGGAAGGCCGGGAGCTGGCCGTCCAAACCCTGACCTGGGCGGGAAAGACGGAGCTGGTCAGCGTGCTGGAAACCCAGGTGAGCGCCGGGCCCGTATTCGTCGAGCTGGGCTACGATTTCCCGACCCGACTTCCCTGTGGGCGGATTGCCGAGCTCAGTCAGGTCGTGACCGCGACCATCCAGGCGCTGGGGGTCGACAACTGGCTGACCCACACCCAGATCCGCCTGACGCGGGACGGGTTCAAGGTCATCGAGGTGAACGCCCGCCGGCCAGGTGGACGCCTCGTGGCGATGACCGAGGCCGTGGCTGGAGTCGACCTTCTGTCGGCGGCGGTCATGATGGCGTTGGGCGAACCGCCACCCCGGCCCAGGCTGCGCGCCGCCCATTCCCTCTACCGGAGCATCGTCTTCGAGCAGGGCGGGCACGTCGACTATGATCCCGACCCCAGCTGGCAGGGCCTCGAATCCGACATCGCTCCGATCGTGGAAATGGACGTCCAGCCGGGTGATCCCGTGCTGCCATACGACCGGCCAGAGGGGGGAGTCTACGGCCGAATCCTGCTCTGCGGCTCCAGTCGCGAGGCGTTGGAGCGCGACTACGACCGGATTCGTGCCCAGCTCGGCCTGAGGCTGCTCCCATCGCTGGTGGCCGCGCCGAGCGGGGTGGATGCTCGCCAGGGATGGGCTGTGACGTGAGCAGTCCCATCGCCGGAACGATAGGGCCCGCCGCCGGTGTGCTGGGCCCGCAATCCTGGGACCAGGGCCCGGCCTCTCACCAGGGTTACCGGGTTGCAACTCTGGACTCGGTTGCGGACCTCGAGCCGCAGTCCTGGAATCGACTCGTGCTGGCCGCCCAGGGGTCGGTCTTTCATTCGCACCAATGGCTGTCCGCCTTCGAAGAGGCCGGCCCGGGGACCTTCCAGGCGGCGCATCTGGCGGCCTATGACGGCCCACGCCTGATCGGCCTCTGTCCGGCCTTCCTCACCCATCGCTGTCCGCGCCTGGAGCACCTGGTCTCTCTGGCCCGGTCGGTGCGGCTGGAACTGGGCGGGCCCGTCCTGCTCGCCCACAATCTGGCGGCCCTGGCGGGCGGCTTCCTGGTCGAGCCCGGGCATGAGGCCGCCATCAGCGTCCTGGCCGAGGCCTTCGAGCACGAGGCGGCACGACTCGGCGCCTGGGCGTGGGGATTCGCAAGCTTGCCGGAATCACCGCTGGTGGGCCGGCTGATTCGGAGCGGATACGCCGTCGCCCAGATCTCCACCACCTACAGGCTCGAGGTCCGCTGGCCTGATGCCGGCAGCTATTGGGCCGACATGGACAGCCGACACCGCCGGCGGCTCCTGCGCGAGCGTCGCAAGGGGTCCGGCCGCGGTCTGCGGGCCTGGACCGGAGCCGCGCCCTCGGATGCCGGCTTGCCCCTGGTCCGCGAGCTGATGACCGCCCACCGGACACCTCTCGAGATCCTCCCTGACGCCTTCCTTCGGGCTCTCGACAGCCACCTTGGTGACCTCGAACGATCGGTGATGGCGCAGACCGGCGATGGCCGGTTGCGGGGAGTGTTCAAGGGGTGGCTGTTCGGCGACGTCTGGAGCGTGTGGATCGCGGGCCTGGACCTCGAAGCGCTGAATCGATACGAGCCTTATCACGCGCTCATGGCTGAGGCCGCGGAGTCGGCCATAGGCGCGGGCATCGGGGTGGTCGATCTCGGTCGGTCGAATGGACCGATCAAGCAGCGGTACGGCGCGTCCGGGCATCCGCTGTACCTTGCCGTCCGGGCCCACTCGCCGGCGGATCAGGCCCTACTGCACGCCTGGTGCGCGGACCTGGAGCGGGCGACCCTCGATGGAGTCGAAGGGCCGGAGCGGTGCTGTTGACGAAAGGATCGGGCGTGACAGTGGCATGCGTCTCGGGCCGGCGGACGGTGGAGGTCCTGGCCGGGCTCGGGCTGCGCACGGTACTCATCGACGATGAGATCTCCGCCGAGCTGGCGTGGCTGGCCGATGTGGCGGTCGAAGCCGACCTGGACGACTGGGACGCGGTCGAGCGCGCGCTGAGCGAGGTCCACCGCAGGTCTCCCCTGTCGGCAGTCCTGAGCACTCGTGATTCCTACGTGCGTCTGGCCGCCTTCCTGGCCGCCCGGCTGGGCGTCCGCGGCCTGGCGCTGCCCGCTGCCCTGAATTGCCGGGACAAGGCGCGCTTCCGGCGCGTGCTCCAATCGGCCGGCCTCCCCGCTCCGCGGTGGGCCCAGCCCTCGCGGGTCGAGGAAGCCGTTTCCGCAGCAGGCCGCCTCGGCTATCCGGTGGTCGTCAAGCCGCGAGAGGGAGCGGGGGCGGCGGGAGTGCGCTATTGCCGCGGCGCCGACGAGGTCAGTTCGGCGGCCGGGGAGCTGACGGCGGGCGGGAAGCAGGTGCTGGTGGAGGAGTACGTGGAGGGGCCGGAGCTGGCCGTGCAGGCGGTCACGGTCGACCGCCGCACCGAGGTGGTCAACGTCCTGCTCCAGCATGTGGGCCCGCCCCCCCGCTTTGCCGAGCTGGGCTACGACTTTCCGTCCGGCCTGACGGCGCGGGAGGAGCAGGCGGCTCGGGACCTGGCGGAGGCTACGCTGTCGGCCCTGGGCTTCGACAATGGGGCCAGCCACATTCAGCTCAGGATGGGCCCGGCGGGGCCGGTCGTGATCGAGGTGAACCCGCGGCCTCCGGGTGGCCGGCTGAGCTACCTGACCGAGGTGGTCTCGGGCCTGGACCTGGTCCGGGCAGCGATCGAGGCAACGCTCGGGGGCCCGGTGACCCGGACGGCCCCGGTCGCCTCCTGCGCGCTCTACCGCTGCGTCACGTTCTCAGAGTCGGGGGTCGTCAGCTACCGCCCGGAAGTGGAGCAGAATGAACTGCCGCCGCTGGAAGGACCGCTGCCCCCGCTAGTCGAGATGGACGTAAGCCCGGGAGACCTGGTGCTTCCCCTCGACGATCCGGAAGGCGGTGTCTACGGCCGGGTGCTGGTCTTCGGAAACGACCGAGCTCAAACCGAACGCGATCACCAGGCGATCCTGGAGGCGCTTCAGCTCCGGGTGGATCCGATTCCGGCCAGGCTGGCGGCGACGGCCGCCGCCCAAGGGAGGTGAGGACCGGAGTGCCAACCGCTAATCAGCCCGGCCAAGCGACCGGACCGAGCCAGGGGCCGCTGGTGGCCGTGCTGGGCGGCCGGCGCAGCCTTGAAATCCTCAAGCAACTAGGCTACCGCGTGGCGTTGGTCAACGCCGAGATCCCGCTGGAGCTCACCCTCCTGGCCGACGTCCCCATCGAAGTCGACCTCGGCGACTGGGATGCGGTGGTCAGCCAGCTGCTTCGAGTGCAGCGCAGCACCCCGGTCGAGGCAGTCGTGACGCAGATGGACTCCCTGGTGCCCCTGGCCGGGTATCTGCGGGAGCAGCTCCATCTTTCGACCGGGATCTCCTTCAAGGCGGCCCTCAACTGCCGGGACAAGGCGCGGACCCGGGCGGCTCTCGAGGCGGCCGGCGTCCCCAGCGCCGCCTTTCGGGTAGTGGAAAGCGTCGAAGACGCGCTGGCCGCGGCCTCCTTGATCGGCTACCCGGTCATCGTCAAGCCGCGGGACGCCGCGAGCGGGGCCCACCTCATGCTCTGCCGAACCGCCGAGGAGGTGAAGACCGCGGCGGCCCGCATTTTCGAGACCGGCCGCTCCAGCGCTCTGCTGGAAGAGTTCCTGGAAGGCGAGGAGCTGGTGGTCTTCGCCTACCGCTCGGGAGGACGCACCGAGCTGGTCAGCTGCCTCGACGTCCAGGTCGGGCCGCCGCCCAAGTTCGTCAAGCTGGGCGCCCAGCAGCCGAGCCGGATCTCGGCTCAACGGCTGGATGCGGTCAGGGACGTGACCGAGCGCTGCCTTGCTGCGCTGGAGCTTGACAACTGGGTGGCCACGGTTCAGCTCATGCTGACCGCATCCGGGCCGCGGATCATCGAGGTCAACCCTCGCGTTCCGGGTGGCCAGATGGTCGAGTTGATCATCGAGACCACCGGCTTCGACCCCACCCGCCTCTCCCTCGAGGTGGCGCTGGGCCGTGTGCCCTTCCGCGATCGGCCGACCGTGAGGCAAGCCTGGTATCGGTGCCTGACTTTCGACCAGGCCGGGCGGCTGTACTACCGGGCGGAGGCCGAAACCGAACCCGTCCCCGGGCTGCACGGACCACGGCAGCCCGTCGTCGAGCTGGACGTGGCCCCCGGGGAATTCGTGTTGCCGATCAACCATCCTCGCGGCGGCGTCTTCGGACGGATCATTCTCTTCGGCGACAGCGACGAGCAGCTCGCGCATGACTTCGAGCGCGTCCTGGGCGCACTCAGTCTCCGCCTGGAGGCGGTCGCCGAAGCGGACGGAGAGGCAGCCTGGAGACCGCACACTAAATGTTGTTAGCGAGGTCGCACAGATGCTGGAGCTGACAGACGTTTCGTCGGCGAAGAGGGTGGCCGGGGTGCTGAACGCCTATCCGGCCAATCCAGCCATCGTACTGGGAGGTCAGGTGAGCGGTCTGGCCGTGACCCGTTCCCTAGGACGGCGGGGGGTGCCGGTCGCGGTCCTGGATCCGGAGGAGAGAGCCCTGGCCAAGGCCTCTCGATATGCTGTTGCCAGCGCAACCGTCCCCAGCCCGCTGGACGGCGCCCAGCCGGCACTGAGCTGGCTTGGCGACCTCGGTCGGGCTCTGAGGCGGCCTGCCGTCCTGCTCCCCACCGGGGACGAATGGGCGCTGGCGGTGGCAAGACACGGTCCGGGCCTCGGTCGCGGCTTCGTGGCGCCGGCCGCCGGCAGCGATGTGGTGGACTCGATCCTCAACAAAGCCCGGCTCTACGCGGCGGCCCTGGACGTCGGGATGCCCGTCCCTCGATTCGCGATCATCAATCCCAAGAGCCTGAAGGAAGCCGAAGACATCGTCGGCTACCCCTGCGTGGTCAAGCCATCCGAAAAGGGTGATTTCGTGCACCGCTTCGGGCAGGCGGCGCTGACAGCCGAAAGCCGAGAGGACCTGCTGGCAATCGTCGATGGGGCGGGCGACCGGGAGCTACTCCTGCAGGAGCTCCTGCCGCTCGAGGATGCCGCCCTCCAGACTGCCGCCGTGTACGTCGACCGGGACGGCCGGCTGGCGGCGAGCTTTGGAGGCCGCCGGCTGGCGGTGTACCCGACCGGCTTCGGCACGAGCTGCCTGGTCGAGTCCAGGCCGAACCAGCGCCTGGTGGATCGCGCCTATCGCCTGCTCTCACATATGGCCTACCGAGGGATCGCCGAGGTGGAGTTCATCTGGGATCCCAGCTCCGAGGAGTGGGCGCTGATAGACGTCAACCCCCGCTGCTGGAAGTGGGTCGGCCTCACGGGGTTCGCCGGCGTCGACCTGGCCTGGATGGCCTATACCGACGCGGTCGGGGCCGCCCGGGGCAGCTGCAGGCAGGTGCCAGGGGCCCGCTGGGCCTCGATCCTGGACCTGGCCGCCATGGGGTCGCAAGGAGGTAACAGTCTGCTGACGGATAGTGACTACCAGGCGCTCCTTTCCGGCCGTGGAGAGGCTCCGATCGTCGATTCCGTATTCACCCCGGATGATCCGCTGCCGTTCGCGCGCGCTCTGGAGTCGCTGGCGCGGCCGGGCATCGCCTGCCGATGTTAATCCAGGGCCAAAGCCTTGACAGCCCGCCGGCCCGGGCCTAAAATAAGCATCGATACATCGAAATATACCGATTGATAGGAGGCCCAAGATGGCGAACGAAGACGACGTGGCGGGATGCGGTTGCTGTCAATCGTGTGGCTGTGAGGATTCGCCTGAAGACGGCGGCGACTGCGGCTGCTGCAGCTGCGCGTGCGGCTGCTGCGACTGATTTCGGCGACCGCGACACCTTTTGAGGTCCTGAAAAAGCCATGGAGCGGAATCAAAGCCTGCCCAAGATGGCGCGCCAGCTGGCGTTTCTCTACCGGTATCCAATGCGCTACCGGCGCCAGATGGCCAGCGCCCAAACACTCTTGCTCTCCTCGATGCTGCTGGCCCTGGCCATCCCGATCATCATTCGGGTGGCAATCGACCTCGGCATCGTCGGTAACAACCCCCTGGTCCTGTTCGCCTCGGCCCTCGCGGTAGCGGCCGTCGGATTCGTGAACGTGGGCCTGAGCCACCTTGGCAAGCGGGTCAGATACCGGGTCGCCAGCAAGGTCGTGACCGACATCCGTCGCGACCTGTTCGAACGGATTCTCGCTCTCGGTCCGGGGGCCTTGAAGGAAACGACCGGCGGCCAGGCATTGACCAGGCTGACCTCCGATACCACGGCGCTTCGTGGGGTGACCAACGGCGGCCTCTTCGAGCTGCTCAACCAGAGCCTGGTGGCAATGGCGACCTTTGCCGTCTCCGCGGCCCTGGATTGGCGCCTCACGCTGATTTCCGCGGTGCCGATCGTGATCACGGCTGTCCTCGGTCTCGGCGTCCAGTACCGGCTCAAGCCCCTCTTCGCTGACGTCCGCGAGCACTTCACGTCTCTGGTATCGGGCGTCTCGGAGTCGCTCGCCTCCATCCAGGTCCTCAAAGCCTTCGGCCGGGAGGATGATCGATCGCGGCATCTGGGCGAAGTCAACCAGCGGCTGGCCGACCGTCGCCGGCAGATGCGGGTGGCCTACAGCGTCCAGATGTCCGCCGTGAACGTGATCAACGCTCTGCCCATCGTCCTGGTCCTCTTGATCGGAGCCCGCAGGGTGGTGGCCGGCGACCTGACCGTGGGCGCTCTGGTCGCGGTGATCGCCCTGGTGATGATGATCCAGATGGACGTCCACATGCTGACCATGGCCACCAACGCCCTCTTTCAGAGCTCGGTGACGGCGGAGCGGCTTCTCCGCGTGTTCGAGGCCCCACCGGCCGCGCCGGAGTCAGCGGACTCCGCCCCGGCTCCGCGGCTCTCGGGACGGATCGAGGTGGCGGACGCCGAGGTCCGGATCGGCGGCCGGGTGCTGACCGGCCTGACGTTCGAAGTTCGGGCCGGGGAGTTCCTGGCGGTCACGGGGCCGACCGGCTCCGGCAAGACGCTGCTCCTGAACCTGCTGGCCCGACTGGTCGATCCGGTCCAGGGTGCCGTGCTCTACGACGGCCTCGACGGCCGCCGGCTGGAGGTGTCGAGCCTGAGACGGCAGGTGATCTACGTCCCCCAGCGGCCCTGGCTTTTCCCGGGGACGGTGGGCGCGAACATCGCATTCGCACGTCCCCAGGCCTCCCGCGACGAACTGGCTGTGGCCGCGGACCGGGCGGGCCTTAAGGGGATGGATCTAGAACGGCCGATCGGGACCGGCGCCGCGAACCTGTCGGGCGGCGAACGCCAGCGGGTGGGCCTGGCCCGTGGACTGCTGTGCGATCCAGCCGTGCTCTTGCTGGATAATCCCACCGCCAACCTGGACGCCGAGACGGCGGACCGGCTGGTCGAGACCATCCTCTCCCTGCGAGGCCAACGCACGCTGGTCGTCGCCACGCCCGACGCGTCGCTCGCCCGCCTCGCCGATCGCCTCCTCGTCCTCGACGGCAGCCGGCTGGTCGAGAAGGCCGGCCGGTCGAGCGGCCTTCAGCCGGCGATCAGGATTGCGGAGACCTCCGCCGAGATCCCGGAGGCGGCCGGACGGGAGGTGGCCAGCCGTGGCAGCTGAGCTCTCCGCACGGCCGCTTCGCCAGGACGTCGTCGCCCTGGCGCGCCGATTCGCTCCCTACATGCGCCCTCACGCACGAAGCATGGGACTGGCGCTCTTCCTCGTCACCGTGGCGACCATCCTAGTCCTGGCTCAAATGTACTCGGTGATGGTGGGCATCAATTACATCATTGCCGCCGACCTCGACAAGGTGAACCTGATAGCCGGAGCGCTTCTCGTCATCGCCCTCAGCCTGAACCTGGTCAAAGTGCTCGAAGGGCTTATCATGGCGCGGCTCAACAATCAGCTGTCCGTAGCCCTTCGCCGCGACCTGCTCTCCCGAGTCCACCGCCTCGAACTCAGCGAGCACACCCGGCAGGTCAGCGGCGAGTGGGTCTCGCGCATTCTCTTCGAAGCTGACCGATTCCAGAAGTTCTTCACCGGGAAGCTCCTGGAAATCGCCAAGAGCGCCCTCTGGATAACCGGTGTGGGCGTCTTCCTGCTCCTCGTCAATCCGCTGATCACGCTGCCGGTCCTCGCCATCGTCCCGATCCTCGGGATCATCTCCTATCGCTGGACGAACCGCCTGCGAGGCCAGTTCCAGAGTCAGCGGGCCGAGTGGGACAAGGTCGTCGGCTTCCTCAGTGACCGTTTGGAAGGGCTGACCGACATTCGCGCGTTCGGCCAGGAGGCCGCCACGCTGGCCGAGTTCGAAGCGCTCTGTGAACGCTACCGGCGGGTGCATACCGGCCTTTCGATCAAGCGGGCCGCCCTGACCAGTTTCATGGAGGTTTGGGGATTCGTGGCCGTCGCCATGGTCATGCTCGTTGGCGGCCTCGAGTTCCTGGGAGCCGGCGCCCATACGCCCGCCGCCGTCTTCAAGGGCGCGACGAGCATGATGCCGATGACCTGGATGCTGGCGGGGACCAACAAGATGATGGCAACCATGGGCATGGCGAGCGGCGCCGCCCTGAGCGCAGGCGCCCTGTCGGCATTCGTCCTGTTCGTCAAACGGTTGCTCAATCCGGTCCGTGACATCGCGCACGAGGCCGCAGAGCTGGCTGATGTGCGCGTGTCGGCCGGCCGGATCCTGGACATCCTCGAGCTGCCTGAGGAACGCCGCGAGGGCCGGCAGCTACCGCTACTCGATGGACGTATCGAATTCGACCAGGTCAGTTTGGAGTACGAGGAAGGCAGGCCGGTCCTGCGGGACATCAGACTGACCATCGAGGCCGGCCAGCATGTGGCCTTCGTGGGGCCGACCGGGGCCGGGAAGACTTCGCTGATGAACCTGCTCTCCCGCTTCTACGAGCCAGTTTCCGGCTCGGTGCGAATTGACGGGCAGGACCTTCGGGAAGTCTCCGTAATCTCCCTCCGGAAGCAGGTCGCGGTCGTGCCCCAGGAGGCGATGCTCTTCGAGGGCACGCTCCTCGAGAACCTTCGACTTGGACGTCCCGAGGCGACCGACGCGGAGGTGATCGATGCGGCGACCAGGATCGGCGCGGATGACGTGCTGGCGAGGCTCCCCAACGGGTACCGCACCCCGGTCGGTGCGCGTGGAAGTCGGCTTTCCGTCGGCGAACGCCAGCTGGTCGCACTTGTCCGCGCTTTTCTTGGCGATCCGCGCATCGTGATCCTGGACGAGGCAGTCTCCAGCGTCGATACCGCGACCCGCCATGCGGTGATGTCGGCCATGCGCGGACTGCTCACCGGTCGGACGGCGCTGCTGGTCGCTCACCATCTCGATCTGGTCCAGGACGTCGACCAGGTGGTCGTCGTGGAAGGCGGCCGGATCGTCGAACGCGGCCGCCCCGAAGCCCTGATCGCGGCTGGCGGGCGCTTCTCGAGCCTCTGGAGGATCCACCAGTCAGGAGAGCTTTCGGGCCCGCCTGCGGCTGGTACCCCACGAGCAGCCAAACCATAGGAGGTTGAAGAAAAATGGAACCGAGCATCGCGACGCAGAGATTGGGTGAGACATTCTGGTCGGCATCGTCCGCTTCGCCCGCGCCCGAGGTAGCGGATAAGCCGAAGGCAAGTACCACGAGCGGATGCGGGTGCGGAAGCCCGGCTCCGGTCAAGAAGGAAGCGCCTGCGTCGTCCTGCTGCCCTTCACCCGAGACAGGGACCAAGGTCTGAGGGGTCCAGGACGAATGAAAGCGGGTGCACTGCGGCCGGGCGTCCTGCTGCTGGGCCTGCTGCTCCTCGGGTGCGGACCGGCGACTCCCGCCAGTGCGGGACAGGCAAGCTGCCAGCAGGTGAAGCCGACGGGCGTCGCGCGGGTGTCCCTGACGATCGCGCCGTGCCCGGCCCGCGCCGGTAGGGAAACCATCGTGGTCAAGGTCCTCGACGGCTCTGGACAGCCCGAGGCCGCCGCCGGCAGTGGGAGCATTCGCTACTCGATGGTCGGCATGGATATGCCAGGGTTGCCCAAAGACGTCTCTCTCTCGAATGGAGATGGAGGCCTAAAGACCTCATTGCCATTGGGCATGTCGGGGAGCTGGCTGCTCCGGGTGCGCGTCGACCAGGGTGGAGGCCCGCTCACCGCCGACTTCCAGATCAACGTCCAATGACTGACATGGAGGGATGGTTTCCTTGGCCACGACCGCGGCCGGCGACCCGCTAGTCGAGGTCCGATTCCGGGTCAGCGGCATGACCTGTGGGGCGTGCGTCGCCCGCATCGCTCGTGGCCTCGAGCTGGTGACCGGCGTGGGCGGGGCGATGGTCAACCTAGCTACCGAAGAGGCCAGCGTCCGCTACCATCCCGGCGCGGTCGCCACGCCGCGGCTCGTGGAGGCTGTCGAACATCTCGGCTACGGCGTTCCCCGTCAGCGGCTCGAGCTCTCCATCGGCGGCATGACCTGCGCCAGCTGCGTCGGGCGGATCGAACGGCGTCTGGGGTCCATGCCAGGCGTCCTGGCTGCGGCAGTCGATCTCGTCGCGGCGACCGCGACGGTGGACGCGGCGGTGGGCGCGACCGGCAGCTCTGAACTCCTGCAGGCGGTGCGCGAGCTCGGATACGACGCGAGTCCGCTGGCGGCCGAAGACGCGGACCCCGTTGCCACGGCTCGGGAGCGCGAAGTCCGGCGCTGGCGCAACCGCTTCCTGTTCGCGGCGCTTCCTTCGCTCCCTCTGCTGGTCGCGATGGTCGGCCACCTCGGGCACCCCACACACGTGCGCTGGCTGCACTTCCTGATGTACGGGTGGTTTCAGCTTCCTTTGGCGACCCTGGTGCAATTCGGCGCCGGCTCTGTCTTCTACCGGGATGCCTTCAACAACCTCAAGGACCGGCACGCCAACATGTCGGTCCTGGTCGCGCTGGGAACCTCGGCTGCTTACTTCTACAGCCTGGCCTTGATCCTCTCGGGCTTCGACTATGGAATCAACGGGCTGTACTTCGAGACCAGTGCGCTCTTGATCTCGCTGGTCCTGCTCGGGAAGTACCTGGAAGCCCGTGCCAAGGGCAGGACGTCGGAAGCGATTCAGAAGCTGGTCGCATTGCGGCCTTCGACCGCACGTGTGATTCGGGATGGCCAGGAAGCCGAGGTCGCGGTCGAGCAGGTGCGGGTCGGGGACCTGGTGGTGGTCCGTCCAGGCGAGAAGGTGTCGGTGGACGGAGAGGTGGTCGAGGGCAGCTCCGCGGTCGATGAGTCGATGCTGACCGGAGAGAGCTTGCCGGTAGACAAGGGCCCCGGGGACGGCGTCGTGGCAGGCTCCCTCAACAGAGCAGGTTACCTGCGGTTCCGTGCCGTAAGGGTTGGAGTAGACACGAAGCTGGCCCAGATCGTTCGCCTGATCCGTGAGGCGCAGGCGTCCAAAGCCCCTATCCAGCGCTCGGTCGACGTCGCCTCGGGATACTTCGTGCCCTTTGTGATCGTGTGCGCGCTGGTGACGCTGATCGCCTGGATGCTGGTCGGCGAAGACCTGACCAGCTCCCTCCTGACCATGACCGCCGTCCTGGTCATCGCCTGCCCCTGCGCGCTCGGACTGGCCACGCCAACGGCGATCGTGGTGGGGATCGGTCGGGGGGCCCACGATGGCATCCTGTTCCGCGGCGCCGAGCAGCTGGAGGCGGCGGGGAGGATCCGCGCCGTGGTATTCGACAAGACCGGGACTCTGACCCGGGGCGAGCCGGAGCTGACCGACGTGTTGAGCCTGCAGGGCGGCCATCTCGAGGCTGACATCCTCAGGCTGGCAGCCGCCGCCGAGCAGCATTCGGAGCATCCGCTCGGCCAGGCTGTCGTCAAGGCGGCCAGAGATCGCGGAATTGGGATCGAGGCCGCGACCGACTTCCTCTCCCTCCCTGGCCGTGGGGTCCGGGCCCGAGTGGAAGGCAGGCTGGTGCAGGTGGGGCGCGCTCTGGCGAGCACGGGCGGCGTGGGCGTATCTCTGGCAGAGCAAGGAAAGACGGTGATGCTGGTCGAAGTCGACGGCCAGCCGGCCGGACTCCTGGCTGCCGCCGACGCCTTGAAGCCGCAGGCCGCGGAGGCGGTCTCCGCACTCACCGCCATGGGCCTTGAAATATGGCTGATGACGGGCGACAACCAGGCGACGGCGGGGGCGGTCGCCAGGGCAGTCGGCATCCCGCCGGCAAGGGCCATCGCATCTCTGCTGCCGGGCGACAAGGTGGAGGCGATCCGCCGCCTCCAGGCGGAAGGCCGGCAGGTGGCGATGGTGGGCGATGGAGTGAACGACGCCCCGGCGCTGGCCACCGCCAACATTGGCATAGCCGTCGCCAGCGGTAGTGACGTCGCCATCGAAGCCGCGGGCGTCACCCTGGTCCGAGACGACCTCCGAGCCGTCGCCGCCGCAATCGAACTGAGCCGGGCCACCCTAACCAAGATCCGGCAGAACCTGTTCTGGGCGCTGGCCTACAACGCCATCGGAATCCCGGTGGCGGGGCTCGGCTTCTTGAGTCCGATCGTGGCTGGCACGGCGATGGCCCTGAGCTCCGTCTCGGTGACGACGAATTCGACTCTCCTCAGAAAGTTCGAACCGATGCGGCGCTTCGAGTCCAGCTCTACGTGGGCCGCCGGCGGACTCGTTCGTTCTCAGGTCGGCCACCTGGACGCCATGGCAGCGCGGTTGGGGACGGAGGTGGAAGCGTGACTACGAGCGAACTCGAGGTGGACGGTATGACATGCGGCCATTGCCAACGAGCCGTCGAGGAGGCGCTCCGCGGAGTGGACGGGGTTACGAACGCGACCGTTGACCTTCGGGGCCGGCGCGCCACGATCAGCTTCGATCCGGAACGCGCCAACGTCGCCGGCCTCACGGTGGCGGTGGAACGGGCAGGCTATCGTGCGAGCGAACTGAATTCGGGCATTCCATGACGCCTGACAACCGGAGGGATGCAAGAGTGGAAATGAGCACGGACGTGGGAAACGAAGGATCCACCCTCATCAGCGGAGGGGCCGGAAGGCGATCGCTGCTAATCGTGGGTGCGATCTTGACCGGGCTGGCAGTACTGGCCTGGGTGCTCACCGCCCGGCAGGCGATCGGCATGTCTGGCATGGTCACCGGCCTGGGCCAGATCGGCTGGGGGATGCCCAATGACATGGCCGCGCCGCTCTTCATGGTCATGTGGCTGACGATGATGGTCGCGATGATGCTCCCCACCGTCGGCCCACTGGTCCTGACTCACCAGAGAGGGCTCGCTCCGCGTCGGGAAGGAATGGGGCCGACGCTGGCCTTCCTGCTTGGCTACCTGGCGGTATGGACGGCAGTCGGTTTGGCGCCGCTGGCAGCGTTCCTGGGGTTCCGCACCCTACCCATGGAAGCAGCCAGCTCGCACTGGATTCCTCTGGTCAGCGGCCTGATCCTGCTTGCGGCCGGCCTCTATCAATTCACGCCGGTCAAGAAAGCGTCCCTGGGAGCCTGCCGGAGCTCGCTCAGCTTCCAGCGTCAGGGGAACGGCCGCGGCGGCCGGAGCGCTTTCCAGACCGGCCTCGCGTATTCTATCCACTGTCTTGGTTGCTGCTGGGCGCTGATGGCGACGCTGCTGGTGGTCGGCCTGATGAACCTGTTGTGGATGGCAGCGCTGACCCTGGTCCTCCTTGTGGAGAGGAACAGCAAGCCATACGGAATGGCGTTCAGCCGGGCAGCCGGCGTCCTGGTCGCTGCCCTGGGAGTCGCGGTGATCGCGCGTCCAGAGTTCCTGGCGATCCTATCGCACGGCTTTCCTGGCGCTTCGTAGCTTGCGGACCGACGTGGCGGCGGCGGCGAGCGACAATACATTGCAAAGGAGTACGAGATGACCATCGAGCCGAAACAGGAGACCAAGCCCAAGGGCGGCTTCATCAAGGGAGCCGTGGTCACTTCGGGCTGCTGTGGCTCGACTCAGCAGGAGTCGAGCTGCTGCGGCCCCAGTGCCCAGGACCAGTCCTCGGCCTGTTGTGGCGAACCCGCGGCGGCCGAGAGCTCCAAGTCGGCGTGCTGTGGCGGCGGCGGCTGCGCCTAGCCCTGGCACCAGGCGGAACGTGGGGCTGAGTCCCGCCCAGGTGGCCGCGGCGGCTGCCCGCAGGCTGGAGGTCGCCCAAGGGGCCCTCGAGCGGCTCTGCAGCGAAGAGTATGCGGGGCGGCGTGTCGGCACCGAGGGGCACGATCGCGCCCAGCGCTGGTTGCTGGACCAGCTGGCGGCCAGCGGATACGCGACGCGTCTGCTGAAGTTCGATGCCCCTGACGTCCAGGTCCTCGATCTCTGGGCGCCGCCAACGCTTGCCGTGCTCAATGGCGGGGAGCGGCATCTCACGCACCGTGTCGAGTTCGTCGAAAATCCTCGGTCGGCACCGGCGGCCGAACCGAGAAGCGGCATGGCTCGAGCATCGCTTGGCGAGCTTTCGGCAGGAGAGTGGCTGGCCGCGCCCCAGGTCGATGACCTGGAAAGCCTCGCGGCGCGCCTGGCGCCGAAGGACGTCCTCGGGATCCTGGTCCCGGTCCGGGCTGGCGGCACCGGTTTCTTCGCCAAGCGCGTCTCGTCCGCACCGGTGGCTGCTCTGCCAATCGTCGCCGTTCGAAGCGACCTCCTCCCGGCCCTCGAGGGAAAGGTCGTCCGGGCCCAAGTGCCGGTCCGTCGGATAGCCCTGCAGGGGGCCAACGTGATCGGCATGCTGGCAGGAACCGACCCGGCGCTTGCCCACGCCCCGCTGCTGGTTGGCGCCCACTACGACGGGGTCGGTGACGATCCTGAGCTGCATCGAATCCCGGGAGCCGGTGACAACGCCGCCGGTGTAGCCGTCGTGTTCCAGGTGGCTGCCGCCCTGGCCGGCCTCCACCGTCGGCCTCGACGCCCGCTGCTGATTGCCGCCTTCGATGCCGAAGAGGTGGGCGCGATCGGGTCTCGGGTCTATGCCCAGGAGCTGCGAGCACAGGGGCTCGAGCCGCTGGTCATCAACGTCGATGGCGCAGCTCGCTTCAATGATGCGGTATGGGTCGAAGCCAGCGCGAACGCGGATCCAATCGTGTCCGCTCTTGATCAGGCCGGACGCGACCTCGAGATACCGCTGGTCCTTGGACCGGTCGCCTCCGACAACCGCCGCTACGCCGGCGCCGGCTTTCCAGCGGTGGGAGTGGCTCTCGGGGTCCGCGGTGAACACACCCCTGACGATCGGCTGGAGAATGTCGATGCAAACGCCATGGCTGTTGCCCTGCGGTTGCTCGCCGCCGTGATCTGGCAACTCGCTTTTTGAGCAGGAACCGGCCGGCATGACTGCCAAGCGATTGAGTGAGCGCACCCGTCAACTCCTTCCCTCCTCAACCCAGGTGCTGGACGCCAAAGTCAAAGAACTGATCGCCCAGGGTGCCGACGTGGTCAATCTCGGTATCGGAGAACCCGACTTCGACACCCTTCCAGACGCTCGCGAGGGCGGGGTGACGGCGATCCGTGAAGGCTTCACCCGCTACACCGCCACGGCCGGCATTGCACCGCTGCGCCAGGCCATCGCCGGCTGGCTGGGTACGCAACGCGGGCTCGACTACCGGTCGGATGAGATCGTCGTCTCCAATGGCGCCAAGCAGGGGCTCTTCAATTCCTTGATGGCGCTGGTCGATCCCGGCGACGAGGTCATCATCCAGGCCCCCTACTGGGTCAGCTATCCGGAGATGATCAAGCTGGCCGGCGGGGTACCGGTGATCATCGAGACCTGTGCGGAAACGGGCTTCAAGATGAAGCCGGAAATGGTCGCGTCACGACTGACCTCACGGACCAGGGCGATCATCCTCAACAGCCCCTCGAACCCGACCGGGGTGGTGTACGGGCGCGAGGAGTTGACCGAGCTCGCCCAGCTTGCGGTCGAGCACCAGCTGGCGGTGATCAGCGACGAGATCTATGACCACCTGGTCTACGAGGACATCGAGTTCGTCGCTTTCGCCTCGCTGGGTCCGCAGGTGCGGGAGCTTACGGTCACGGTGAACGGCTTCTCGAAGACCTGCGCCATGACGGGTTGGCGGATCGGGTACGCCGCCGCCCCGCGCTGGCTTGCCGCCGCGATGACGGACGTCCAGGCGCACACGACCTCAGCCGCTTCCTCCATCAGCCAGCGAGCCGCCCTCGCGGCTCTCGTCCGGCCGCAACCGCTGCTGGAGAAGATGCGCCTGGAGTTCGACGCCAGGCGGCGCATGACGGTGGCGAGACTGGCCGGCATCCCGGGAATTTCACTGGAAGTCGTGCCCAGGGGTGCTTTCTATCTGTTTGCGAACGTGGCCGGCCTCTTCGGAGTCAACGAAGATGGGCAGCCCATCGAAAACTCGGACCGCCTCGCCCGACTCCTACTGGAGGAGGCTGGCGTCGCCGTCGTGCCGGGGAGCGCATTCGGCGCTCCCAACCACGTCAGGATCTCCTACGCGACTAGCCTGGAGCAGTTGGAATCGGGGATGGATCGACTGCTCCGGTTCGCCCATGCCCATCAGCCGGTATCGGCCTCAACGATCAGATCCGGCTGAAGCGACCAGGCGGGTGAGCGGCGCTCGCGGGGGAGGAATCCGAGGGTTCTGAGCCGCGGCTGAACCGCCCCCAACGACGAACGCGGCGTGATGGTTATCCCGTCGCCGTCCACTGCGTGGGCCAAAATCGTAGACCCCCCACCCCTGTCGACCAGCCAGGCGGCAACCGCCTCCGAGCGACAGCGAAACCCGTGTTCTTCAAACATGCGTTCGAGATGGGTCCGCACCGTCCGATAGGAAACACCCAACTGGGCGGCTATCTCCTTGTCACAGAGCCCGAGCGCGATCAGGTTTACGATGTCGAGCTGCCTGGCTGTAAACGCTCGCGTGTGCACCTATTGCCCCCGTCCCATCTTGACCCCGCCGTGCTATCAGAATAATAGCGTCAAAATAGATGGCTATCGATACATAATTCATGGTACGAAGACGCATTGACGCTTGTCAAGGTGTATGCACGAGACCCGTTCGCAAACCTCATTCGGAACCAACCGGATCGGCGCTCGGTCCGCGAGCGCTAACCTCCGACCCCGGCTCGGGTCTGGGTGGCGCTGGCGAGAGGGACCGCGCCATCGGCAGTTGCCGCATCGACCAGCCTCCTGGCGGCAGGCAACAGGTCGCCCCGAAGCGAGTAGTAGACCCAGATTCCCTGCTTCTCGGACGTGACCAGCCCCGCGGCCTTGAGCTTGCCAATGTGGTGAGAGATGGTTGGCTGACTGAGTTCGAAGGCGGTCGTGAGGTCACAGACGCAAACCGGCTGCTGAGATCGAGCCAGCGCGGCGACGATCTGGAGTCGAGTCGGGTCCGCCAGCGCCTTGAGGACTTCAACCGTCTGCTCCGCTACCTCGGAGGGAAGCTCAATGGTCACCTGGCAACACTGTCCGCGCTGTCTGACCGGCAACTGGTCCACAACCCCATGCTATCAAATGAATTGAAGAACGTCAATTGAACGCCCGCACAAAGGTTCGGGAAGTTCTGCGCCCAAATACATTGACAAATGTCTATGGCTCTGCCATACTACATATGACATGGGATCCATGACCGACGCTGTCCGAGACCGCTACGCGAAGATCGCCATCCAGATGACGGAGAGCGCCAGGGACTGCTGCGACTGCGGCGGGGACAAGGCCGCGGAACCGGTAGCCGGTCCCATGGGTGAGAATCTCTACCCTGCGAGCGCCGCCCAGGACGCGGGGATGAGTCTGGGCTACAGCCTGGGCTGCGGGAACCCGACCGCGTTGGCCGACCTGCACGCCGGAGAGACAGTATTGGACCTCGGAAGCGGAGCCGGTCTCGACGTCCTCCTCTCCGCCCGCCGGGTCGCGCCGGGCGGCTATGCCTACGGCGTCGACATGACCGACGAGATGCTGCGCCTGGCCAACGAGAACAAGGCGCAGGCGGGGCTGGAGAACGTCACCTTCCTCAAGGGCACGATCGAGGCCGTACCCCTCCCCGAGGCCAGCGTCGACGTGGTCATCTCCAACTGCGTGATCAACCTGGCCCTGGACAAGCGCAAGGTACTGCGCGAGGCCTTCCGGGTGCTGCGATCCGGCGGCCGGCTTGCCGTCTCCGACATGGTGGAAGTCGAACCGCTCCCCGTCTCGGTCAAGTCGTCGGCCGACGCCTGGGCTGGCTGCATCGCCGGCACGATACCGGTAGACGTCTACGAGAACGCGATCCGCCAGGCAGGGTTCGAAAACATTTCAATCGAGATCACACACACCTACTCTCGGGCCGAGATGGGCCTGCCCGAGGGCTCGGGGAAGCTCGCCAGCGCCACCGTCCGCGCTCGCAAGCCCTAGGCCGCGGCGGCTCTGCGGCGTGCAGACCGCTCGTAGGGTGATCCCTTCGACCACTGCCAGGAGATGCGGCGAGTAAGGGCCGCCGCTAGCGGGTAAGCTTTCGCCCATGGGTCTGATGCCGCCGGGTCACGGTCAAGGGCCGCCCAGCTTCTGGATGTGGGGCGGCTGGCGACACCGCAAGCCGGAGGCGGATTCCGCCAACAGCGGCCTGACCGGGGATTCGACCTTCGAGGGGCCGGTCGACGAAGGACCCAAGGACCTGCGCGGGCGCCTCAACTCACTCAAGCAGTCGATCCAGGGAACGAGCGCCGCACTTCCCCGCGTGATGCGCCTGGTGTGGGAGGCAAGCCCCCGGCTGACCGTGGGACTCTTCATCGTGACGGTGATCGCCGGCCTGATTCCGGCTGCCTCAGCCTACACCTCCAAGCTGCTGATCAACGCGGTCGTCTCCGGGATCGCGGCCCACCGCTTCCATCAGCCCGACCGGATCCAGATCGTGCTCGGGCCGTGGCACAGCCCGATCCTGAGCACGGTCCGGGCGATCGTCTTCATCGCCATCGTCCAGCTCCTGCTCTTCGCTCTGATCGCGCTGCTGAGCACGCTGCGCAACATCAGCCAGCAGCTGCTGCAGAACGCGGTGTCCGTGCGCATCCAGCTGATGGTGATGGAGAAGGCCGCCGCGCTGGACCTGGCCTTCTACGAGGACCCCGCCTCCTACGACCTGCTGCGACGGGCCCAGACCGACTCGGTCAACCGGCCGGTGCTGATGATCTCGACCGCCTTCGGGCTGGTCCAGACGGCACTGACCTTCATCTCCATGGTCGCGGTGCTGCTGGGCGCGAGCGCTCTCCTGGCCCTGCTCGCCCTGCTCTCCCCCATCCCCGCCTTCATCGCCGACACGCGCTACGGCTGGCGCGGATACAACATCGCCCGCTGGGGCTCGCGGCTGCTGCGCCGGATGACCTACCTGGTCACCCTGTTGACCACCGACAGCTTCGCCAAGGAGGTCAAGCTGTTCGGGCTGGGCGACTACTTCATCCGCCGCTACCAGCTGATCGCGCACGTCTTCTACGGCAGCCAGCAGCGCCAGGTGGTGGCCCGCTACCTGACCGGCTTCGGCCTGGGCAACCTGAGCACCATCGCGACCTCGATCACCTACCTTTTCGTCGCCCTGCAGGCGGTCGCGGGTCGCCTGACGCTCGGCGACCTGACCCTCTACACCACCGCCGCCCAGTCGGTGCAGAACTCGATTCAGGGCATCCTGGGAGGGTTCACCGGCATGTTCGAGCACAACCTCTACCTGAACAACCTCTACGAGCTGATGGAGAAGCGATCCGCGATCCCGATGCCGGCCCAGCCGGTGCCCGTGCCCCAGCCGCTGCGGGGCGAGATCCGTTTCGAGGACGTCAGCTTCACCTATCCCGGAGCCTCGGCCAGCGCCCTGAGCGAACTGAGCTTTACCGCCACGCCGGGCGAGACGCTGGCCATCGTGGGCCGGAACGGCGCCGGCAAGACCACCCTGTTCAAGCTGATCTGCCGGCTCTACGACCCCACCGAGGGACGGATCCTGATCGACGGGGTCGACATCCGGGACTACGATCCGGCCGAGCTGCGGGCGCAGATCGGAGGCATGTTCCAGGACTACGTGACCTACCAGGCGACGGCTGCCGAGAACATCGGGCTGGGCTCGCTCCAGGCGATCACCGACCGCAAGGCGATCGTCAACGCCGGCCGCCGGGCCGGCGCCGACGAGCTGATCTCGACCCTCCCCGACGGCTATGACACGGCGCTGGGCAAGTGGTTCGACGCCGGGGTCAACCTGTCCGGCGGTGAATGGCAGAAGGTGGCCCTGGCCCGCGCCTTCATGCGCGACGCGCGCATCCTGCTGCTCGACGAGCCCACCTCGGCGCTCGACGCCCAGGCGGAGTATGACCTGTTCGAGCGGCTCAAGTCTCTGACCCGGGGCCGCACCGCGGTCTACATCTCACACCGTTTCTCCACCGTGAGGCGGGCCGACCGGATCCTCTTCCTGGAGCACGGCCGCCTGGTCGAGCAGGGTACCCACCAGCAGCTGATGCGGCTGGACGGACGCTACGCCCGCCTCTTCCGGCTGCAGGCGGCCGCCTACACCGGCGAGGAGGTGGTGCCGGAAGAGGTGATCGACCTGGACGCCTCGACCGCCTGAGCCGATCGCTCAGGGGGTGAGGAAGCCGGCGTCGCGGAGGATGCGCCCCGCCTCCGGTCCGGTCACGTAGGCGACGAACTGCCGCGCCAGGGCGGCCTTTGTGCTCGACGCCAGGACCCCGATGGGATAGCTGTTGACCACGTTGGCGGCGTCCGCGATGGCGATCAGGTGCAGGTTCCTGCCGTTCGGCGTCTTCAGGTCGGAAACGTAGACGATCCCGGCGTCCGCCTCGCCGAGATAGAGGCGGGTGACCACCGCCTCCACGTTGTCCTCTTCCGAGACGATGTTGTGGCGGACCGCCGCCGCAAAGCCGGCGGGCGCACCCGGCTGCTGCGCCAGCCGGTCGATCGCCTTCTGCGCCGAGGCGCCCGCGGGCACGGCGGGCGCGGCGACGTCCAGGCGGATCCCGGAGCGGGCCAGGTCGAAAGGCGTCTTCAGGTTCGCCGGATTGTCCCTGGGCGTGACCACCACCAGGCGGTTGTGAGCGAAGACGGTGGCCCCCGTCACCTTGCCCTCGCCGGTCACCTGCGCCATGTGAACGGCGTCGGCGCTGGCGAAGACGTCGGCCGGGATGCCGTTCTCGATCTCCGTGACCAGCACCTGGGAACCGGCGAAGCTGAGGCGAACGGTGACGCCGGGGTGCGCCTGCTCGAACCGATGGCCGATCTGGGTGAAGGCGCCGCTAAGCGACGCGGCCGCCAGGACGGTGAGGATGCGGCTCTGGGGAGAGGGGCCCGAGGCGGCAGGGGAGGCGGCGCCGCACGCCGGCAGGAGGAGGATGGCGAGCCCGGTCAGAAGGCGCCGGGATAGGAGGGCGAAGGGGCGCACCAGACATATATAAGAGGTTGGCCCCGGTGGCGCGCCGGTCCTGTTTGCGGTCATGGATAGGCTGCGGTCGTTTTGACAGGTCTTTACACAGCATGGGCTCCCTTTTTCACCCTCCGCGACGCTTGAAGTGGTCCGGGGAACTGGTTACGCTGGCTTGACCCCGGCCCCGACCAGGAGGCCGCGGGAGAAGAGGAGGGAAGTAATGGAGGGTCGGAAGCGACTCGGTTTCGCGCTCATGTTCCTTGCCGCGGTGGTACTCTGCGCCGCTGCCGGATTCGGGATCGGGCGGCTGCAGCTCCCGGGACAGGGAGTCAAGGCGGCGGCCGC